>Ga0208198_1000008_pt1 | contig 241604 bp, 188 predicted proteins | sample AD_JPNTR2_MetaG_FD_184446 | JGI IMG/M metagenome (GOLD analysis project Ga0208198, IMG submission 184446) | Active sludge microbial communities of municipal wastewater-treating anaerobic digesters from Japan - AD_JPNTR2_MetaG (SPAdes) (version 2) | ecosystem: Engineered > Bioreactor >...
AGCAGGCGGCGCCTGCCGATTGGCGTGGGGTTTGCCGCCCGTCACCGGGAAAGCGTTGGAGGATTCGTTCTCGTCAGAAAAATGGCCTTTATTCTGATCTGCCATGAAAATGGCCCCTGAGTATTGTCCGGATACCTGGAGCACCATTCGTTCGCGGCCACACACTCCCATCCGGGGGGATACCAGCCGTGAATGGATGCAGACCCGCCTGCACCTCCGAATGGTCGCAACGACGTTATGAATGAATTATAACCGGCGAGAATCCGTCATCAAAAGTTCTTAACGGGGATACTTACCCCAATGTCAGCTCAGCATTGAGACGCGGACCCCAGGCACGGAAGGCAAGCCGGGGCCCCATATCGGGTCTGGGAATGGCCGGGGGTCAGGGCGGAATGACGCGAAGTTCCGGTAAGAACCTTTGCGGAGCCGTGGAACGGGAAAGGGCACCAAGCCCGCGCGGATGGAACGGGCCGGGCAACGGCTTGCCAGAGCCCGGTTCAGCCGTTACACTGTGTTTTCTGGACAGAATTCCAGGATGGGGGCGTAGCTCAGCTGGGAGAGCGTCGCGTTCGCAATGCGAAGGTCGTGGGTTCGAATCCCATCGCCTCCACTCTTGAACACGGGCGGTGCAGGTCTTGCGGGAGGCCGGTGCCGTGGGAGTTCGCGCCCGGGCGGTTTCTGCCTGTGCGCGTCTGTTCTGCCTTGGTGTCCGTTCCGATTCACAACCTGTTTTGAGCTTTCAGCAACGCTGGCTCAACAGCAGTGGTTGACGGAGATTTTGCAGCCGACCCAGGTGCCGCTTGCGGCGCGGCTTGCGTGCACTGTTTAGGATGCCTTCGCCTGTATGGGTCTCCGACCGGCAGCCTGTGAGGCTGTCAGTCTGACCAGCCAATGTCCCTACCTCCGGTGCCCTTGACGGCAATCCGCAGACGGATCCAGGAGGTGCTCTCTTTCATGCCTCAGCAGATGGGTACTACGAAGACATCGCTTCCACAGGTTCGGCGTTTCAACCGCTTCCTGCACCTGCTGATCGTCGCCTGGACGCGGCTGATCATCATTTCCTTCGCCCGATCCTGGGTTCAGCACTCCCGCCACGCGCAGGATCTGGCACGCAAGGAGGCCCGCTCGCGTTTTCTGATGGAAATGGCCTACCGGCAGTGGGTCATGAGACTGGGGGGAGTCTACGTGCCGGTCACACCCCAGACGCCGCCGAATCCTTACCTGGCGGACATCCCCTACCGTGATATCCGCGCCCCCTCCGGCACTTTGCTCACACTGGTCAATTCCTCCTACATGACCCGGCAGGTTTCCGAATTGCTGCAAGCGTCGCCGGGCCCCCGGCACCACATCACCAGCCTCAAGCCGCTCCGCCCGGAAAACGCTCCGGACGAGTGGGAAGCGCAGGCGTTGAGAGCTTTTGCGGACGGCGCCACGGAAGTCAGCTCCATCGAAAACCAGAACCAGCAGCCGCACATGCGTCTCATGCGCCCCCTGATCACCGACGAAAACTGCCTGAAATGCCATGCCCGGCAAGGCTATCAGACAGGCGATGTCCAGGGTGGAATCAGCGTGTCCGTCCCCATGCAGCCTTATCAAGACGTGATGCGCGCCGAGCTTTCTACCGGTTTCATGATCCACGGCCTGCTCTGGGCCTGCGGTATGTTGGGACTCTGGCAGGGAGGACGCCGGCTGCGCGGAAGCATTTTGGAACGTGAGCGGGCCGCGGCCGAGCAAGCGGCGCTTCGGGAACAGCTTCACCAATCCCAGAAGATGGAGGCCATCGGTCAATTGGCCGGCGGGGTGGCCCATGATTTCAACAATCTGCTGACGGTCATACTCCTGAATCTCGACATCATGGAGTCCCGCATGCCCATCTGCGAGACGGTGAGCGAAGCAGCCACGACCGTCCGCAACGCCGCCGAACAGGCCGTCGGACTTACTCGATCACTGCTCATCTTCAGCCGCAGGCTGCCGGCGGAAAAGAAACCCGTCAGGCTCCAGGAGGTCATTCAGCCGATAGCAAGCATGCTGCGCCGCTTGCTGCCGGCCTCCATCGAAGTAGTCACCGACGACGACGCCAAGTCGGGCCTGTGGGTCCACGCCGACGCCACCCAATTGCAGCAGGTCGTGATCAACCTGGCGATCAATGCCCGCGACGCCATGCCGGAAGGCGGCACCCTTCACATTCGCCTCTGGGCGGAAGAGGCGGCCAGTCCCTCCGACCTGCCGCTTCCCAGGCATGCCTGCCTGTCCGTGAGCGACACCGGAATGGGCATCCCCCCCGACGTCCAGCCGCGCCTGTTCGAGCCCTTCTTCTCCACCAAGCCTCGTGGTCATGGCACCGGGCTGGGCCTGGCCATCGTGCAAAGCATCGTGGAAAACCACGACGGCCAGATTCAGGTCCAATCCCAGCTCGGCAAGGGCTCCACCTTCACGATCATTCTGCCCTGCACCGCTCCGCTGGACATCGTCCAGCCCGCCCCGAAGGCCATCCAGCCGCCGCGCGGGCAGGGCGAAACGATCCTGCTGATCGAAGACAATGAGTTCGTCCGAGACTCCATCGGGGAGATGCTTCGGCGCCTGGGCTATGACGTCATCGCCGAAGCCGACGGGCGTGCCGGAGCTCAAGAGTGGCAAAGGCAACACGAGCGCATCCGCCTGGTGATCCTGGACATGGATCTGCCCGGCAAGACGGGGCTCGAATGCCTGCAAAGCCTCCGGGAAAAAGGTTCTTCCATCCCGGCCATCCTGATCAGCGGCCGGCCCGACTGGAACCACGCGGATCTCTCCGACACCGGGGCCACAACGCTCCAGAAGCCGTTCAGGGCCGACCAGCTTGCCGAGACGGTCTATCGGCTTCTTCATCCGGCAGACATGCAAGGGTAAATCGACTGCACCACCCCGAAATCAGGATCAAGGCGTTGCGAGCCCGCGCGGGCTAAGGGCCGCGGCTCCCGGCACCTCGCGAGGTTGAAGCGACTGGAGACGTTCGATCGCGCGGGGAACGATCTCCAGCGTCCGAGTGATCTCCTCGTCAGTGGTGAACCGCGAAAGGCTGAAACGCACCGCGCCATGCGCGATGCGCGGGTCGATGCCCATGGCCTGCAAGACATGGGAAGGCTCCAGTGAGCCGCTGCTGCATGCGGAACCACTGGAGACGCAGATCCCCTCTTTGCTGAGCAGCATCAGCACCGCCTCGGCCTCCAGGGCTTCGAAGCCGATGTTGATCGTGTTTGGCAGGCGCTGCGTGCGATCGCCATTCACGTGAGCGATGGCAATGCGTTCAAGCAACCCCGCTTCCAGCCGGTCGCGAAGGGCACGCACGCGAGTGTTCTCCTCTTCGAGGTGCGTAACGGCAAGCTGAATGGCGGCCCCCGTGCCGACGATCCCGGGGACATTCTCGGTGCCCGCCCGCAGATCACGCTCCTGGTGACCGCCCAATACCTGCGGACGAAGGCGAACTCCCTTCCCGACATACACCGCTCCCACGCCCTTTGGGCCGTGGAACTTGTGTGCGGCCAGGGTCAGCAATTGCACGGGGAGCTTGCCGGTATCCACCGGGAGCTTGCCGACCGTCTGGGTGGCGTCCACGTGCAGGGGCACGCCGCGTGCGGCGGTCAATTGGCCGATCCGCTCGATGGGAAAGATCACGCCGGTCTCATTGTTCGCGTGCATCACGCTGACCAGGGCGGTGTCGTCGGCCAGCGCGGCCTCCAGCTCCGCCAGATCCAGCCGGCCGAGGGGGTCCACGCCCAGGTACGTGACGCGATAGCCTTCTTTCTCGAGTTGCCCGGCCAGGCGCAGGACGGAGTCGTGTTCGACGGCCGTGGTGATGAAGTGCCGCTTGTTCGGCCGGGAAGCCAGCGTACCGCGGATGGCCAGGGTGTTGGCCTCGCTGCCCCCGCCGGTAAAGACGATCTGCCGGGGCTTGGCCCCCAGGGCCCCCGCCACCTGCTCGCGGGCGGTCTCCACCGCGTGCCGGACCTGCTGGCCGAACAGGTGAACGCTGGACGGGTTGGCATACTGATCGCCCAGGAACGGAAGCATGGCCTCGACCACGCGAGGGTCGGGACGAGTCGTCGCGTTGTTGTCGAGGTAAATCCAGTTCATGATGGGGCCGCGTCCAAAAATCCTGATCTTGCTCTTAATCTTCTTCTTGATCTTAATCCTGATCCTGCTCTTACTCGTTTCGCCGTTGAGCGAAAGAAAAAGAGCAAGATCAGGACGATGAGTAAGGGCAGGGCAAAGATCAGGATCCCATTCTCGTTACCTTCCCGTTCGCTTATTCCTCCGCTGACTCGTCCAGCGGCGGTTCCATCGGAACGGCGAGGGGGGTGCCATCATCAGCCAGTTGCAGGCGCTGGATGCGGGCCTCGGCTTCCGTGAGGATGCGCTTGCAGTGGTCGTGCAACCGCTTGGCCCGCTCGGATTGTGCGATCATCTCCTCCAGGCCGAACTTGCCCTGTTCGATGGCGGTGATGATCGACTCCAGCTCGGCCCTGGCCTGCTCGAAAGTGAGATCCTTGTCCGTATCACGCTTGGCCATGTCGCTGTCCTTGTCCCTGGTCCCGGCCATCAGCCCAAGGCCGGAAGTGGTCAAACCACCCCCCTCAGCCACCGCGGCGCATTTCCCCCCAGGCTCCCTGTCGCAGCCTTCCTCTTGCGGCGGCCCTTTGCACCATTCTAATGGGCTATTACACCCGCGTCACATGGGTCTGGTGAGATTGCCTTCTCCGCCGCATTGAGACCCTGAAGGTCCGTAAGTGTCAGCTTGCGCAGCAGCGGTGTGGAATTGCCCCCCATGCGGTTTTCCATGGGGGGTGAATGGGCCCGGCTATGAGGGGAACCAGATCAGGACGAACCAGCTTCCAGAGACTGTGATCCAGAAACCTCTCAGTCGATCCACTTCTGCTTCTTGACGCGTCCGAAGTCATCGTAGTAGATCCGGACCGGGCGGCCGTGCAGCAGGCCCTCCACCCAGTCGAGTTGGCCTGCGTTGTCCCCGTGCTTGTGGTAGCGACGATTGGTCTCGATAAATGCGGGGGCCGGCTCAGGCGCACACTCGGACTTGCCGGGAGCCTGCTCAACGACGGCGGGCGGCTCTACAACCGTCGGCGGAGACACGACAACCGGTGGCGGAGTCACGACGACCGGCTGCGGAACCACCACCGGCGGGGCATAGTAGACCACCGGGGGCGGAGCCACGTAGACCGGCTGCGGAGCGTATACGCTGGTGAATCCGAACGATACGAAGCCCCGGTGCACGTGGTGATAGTGCGGGCGAACGTAGTAGCGATGGACAGGATGCACGCGGTAAACGCGCGCCTCCGCCGAACCGGCAAAAAGCGACAGCACGGCCAGAACCAGCCCACCAACAACAGCCCTGGATCTCATGACAAGGCCTCCCTTCAATGCCTCCCCGTGGACGGGGCCGGCACGAACCATTGTACAAGACCTCAGCAATTTGCCCAGAGACAGCGGGGTATTTACCCGAATTGCCCCCCCCCATCCCTCGGGTTGACGGCCGCTTGGGATACGTTTGTCATTGTTCCGGCCGCTCAATAAAATCCCCCTGGTAGTCATCAGGGCACCAAACAGGATCATAGGAGCGGAGTTTGCCCGCCAAACGCGTCTATCTCGAAACCATCGGCTGCCAGATGAACGTGCTCGACAGCGAGCTCGTCCTGGGACAGCTTATCTCCATGGGTTATCAGGCCACGGACGACTATCGCTCGGCTGACCTGGTGCTGATTAACACGTGCAGCGTCCGCCAGCACGCCGAGGACAAGGTCTACAGCCGTCTGGGCGAAATAAAGCACATCAAAAAACGCCGGCCAGAGATGATTGTCGGGGTGATTGGCTGCATGGCCGAGCGCGACCACGACGGCATTCAGGATCGGGCCCCCTTCGTGGACCTGATTTGCGGGCCGGGGAATCTCAACCAGATACCGGCCATGGTGGCTGAGACGATGGAGAGCCGGACGCAGAGTAGCCAGCCGCGGGCAGGCGCGGACGAGCCAGACACCCGTGCCGCCAGGGTAGATAAAGCGTCCGCCCCCAAAAAGACCGTCCGGGGTCGGCAGCCGGCCGTTGCTTTGGAGCGGGACCACTCCCGCCGGCAGGATCCCTCCCGCCGGACGCTGCTCTATGACAACATGGAGCAGTTGGATCTCTCCCGCACCCCGCCGGCCGATGGCAAGGCGCTCCAGTCCTACATCCGCGTGCAGCGCGGGTGCGACAAGTTCTGCACCTTCTGCGTGGTGCCGTTTACGCGCGGCCCGGAACGCAGCCGCCCGCCCGACCACATCGTGCAGGAGGCCACCAAACTCGCGGAGAGCGGGGCAAAGGAAATCACGCTGCTGGGGCAGACCGTCAACAGCTACACGTATGCGGAGAATGGCCGGACCGTCCGGTTCGCCGAACTGCTGGAGCGGGTCCACGCGGTCGAGGGCATCGAGCGCATCCGCTTTGTCACCAGCTATCCCGGCGATTTTACGGATGACATCCTCTACGCCATGCGCGATCTGCCCAAGGTATGCGAGTACCTGCACATTCCCGCCCAGAGCGGATCGAACACCGTGCTCAAGCGGATGAAGCGCCAGTATACCGTTGAAGAGTACGTTGATTTGATAGACCGGGCGCGATCCATCGTGCCGGGTATTTCCCTGGCCGGCGATTTTATCGTGGGTTTCTGCGGAGAAACCGAGGCCGAGCACGAAGCGACGCTGGCACTCGTCGAACGGATCAGGTACAAAAACATCTTTATGTTCAAGTACTCCGACCGGCCGGGGACTGTCGCCCACCGGCGGTTGCCGGACGATGTGCCCGAGGAAACCAAGAAGCGTCGCCACGCCGAACTGTCCGCACTCCAGCATAAGCTGTCGCTTCAACACCACCACGCCATGGTGGGCAGGCGGGTCGAGGTGCTGGTCGAGGGCTACAGCAAGGCCGCCATCAAGGCACAATCGGACGAACAGTCGCGCGGGCAGGAAGTCGGCTGGCGGCGGTCGGATCAGCTTACCGGCCGGACACGCGGCGATGAGATCGTGGTCTTCACCGGCCCCGAATCGCTCATCGGGCAGTTCGTGACGGTGGAGATCGTCGGGGCCACGGCCCTGACCCTGCACGGCGTAGTGCCCCGGCAGCAGGAGTCGCTGGTGGAGCTGAAGATAGAGACCGGGAATGCACGGCCAATCGGGTAAGTGGCGTCTGCACACCCGACCAACCGCGGCGGGAATCGTTGTCGGGCCCGAGGGCCCGACCTGCAAGGTTAGGGACGAGGGGCATGATCATTACTATTGACGGTCCGGCGGGTTCGGGTAAGTCCACGGCAGCGCGCAAGCTGGCGGCCGCGCTGGAGATTCCTTACCTGGACACGGGGGCCATGTATCGGGCGATCGCGCTCAAGGCCCTCAACACCGGTACGCCCCTGGATGACCCGGACGCCTTGACCGAACTGGCCCGTGACACCCGGATCGAGTTGGACTGCGGTCCGACGCACGTGCGCGTGATGATGGATGGTCACGACGTCAGCGAAGCCATCCGCTCCATGCACGTCAGCGAGCATACCAGCGCGGTCGCCCGTGTCCCCGGCGTCCGCCAGGTACTCGTGGAAAAGCAGCGGACCATCGGCAGGCAGCTCAAGTCGCTGGTCACCGAGGGCCGCGACCAGGGCAGTGTCGTATTTCCGGACGCGGACGTGAAGTTCGTCCTCGACGCCAGCGACATGAAGCGGGCCGAGCGACGCTATCATGAACTGCTGGCCGACGGCGAGGAACAGGTCACGTTCGACGAGGTGCTGGAGAACATCCGTCAGCGTGACGACAACGACCGCCGGCAGTGGGCTCCCCTGCTGGCCCCCGGTCGATCCATCCGTATCGACACGACCCACATGACCATCCACGAGGTGGTCGAGCGCCTCCTGGAGGAGGTCCGCAATCGCCAGGCAGCGGAAGCGAAAGTCCTGAGTGCGAAGTCCTGAATGGTAAATGAGTCACAGGTAGCAAGCCCTTGAACGAGTCTCTCCCCCCTATCACGGCCAGCCGAGCCATTGACCATCGACCGGCCGAAGGCATGCGCCTCTACTACCGCTTCTGCCGGTTCATCTGCCAGTGGGTCATGACCCTGTTGCTGAGGGCCCGCGTGTTCGGCCTGCATAACGTACCGCCCAAAGGCGGCGCCCTGCTGGTGTGCAACCATCAGAGCTTCCTGGATCCCGTCCTGGTCACCATGGCCCTCCACCGCGAGGGCAACTACATGGCCCGCGATTCGCTCTTCCGAAGCCGCCTCTTCCGGGTGCTCATCGAATCGCTGAATGCCTTCCCCGTCCGGCGGAACACGGCCGACCTGGGGGCCATCAAGGAAGCCATGCGCCGCATCAAGCAGGGCCGGGTGGTCGTCGTCTATCCCGAAGGGACCCGCACCGAGGATGGAAGAATCGGCCCCATGTTCCCCGGCCTGGCCGCCATCGCCAAGAAGACCGGGGTCCCGATCGTGCCCACCCTGATCGACGGCGTGTTTCAGGCCTGGCCGCGAAACCGCAAATGGCCCAGCCTGGGAGACGTGATCGTCGAATATGGCCGGCCAATCCTGCCGGCCGAATACGAGCACCTGAGCGCCGAGGAATTGATCGAGCTGATTCGTGACCGCCTGATCGCCATGCAGCAGAGATGGCATAGCCGGGTCCCCCGCCGCCGCCTAAAATTGAACCATGAAAACCCCAGCGCACGAAATAACGGGAAAACCGCGTTGCCGGGCTCCTGATGCTGCGTGGTTTCCCGCTTTCGTGACGAATGAATTCCTGTGGGCCGCCTGGCCCGTTTCGCAAAACGAAGTAGGCCCTCTTCCAGTGGGTGAGTTTCGCGCTGCCTGGAGCGGCCGGGCGGGGCCCCGGCCCAGGACCGGGTGACCGGCTGATTGCGCCCCGGAGGCGCGAAACTGATTGACCGGAAGCGGCAAGAACACGAGGAGTGTGATGCAGGTCAAGCTCGCCAGCAAGCGCGGATTCTGTTTTGGCGTCGAAGACGCGATCGAACTCGCTGAGCACACAGTCCGGGAAAACCCCGGTCGCGTCGTGGCTCTCGGGCCCGTCATTCATAACCGCCAGGTGGTCGAGCGCCTCGAACAGGCCGGCCTGAACCAGTCGGCCGACCTCGACACAGTGCCCGAGGGCACCACCGTGCTGATCCGCTCCCACGGGGCGGGGCCGGAGACCTTCGCTCAGGCGGCTCAGCGCGGCGTGCCATTGGTCGACGCGACCTGCGTGCTGGTCAAGCGGGCCCAGACCGTCGTGCAGCAACTGCACCAGGAAGGCTACCAGGTGGTCATGATCGGCGATGCCGAACACCCGGAGGTCAAGGGTGTGATCGGCTACGCCCCGAACGTGATCGTGGTGGACCGCGAGGAGGATCTCGACGCCGTGCTGCCCAAACGCGGCAAGCTGGGCATCGTGGCCCAGACCACCCACGCCCCCGAGCACGTCGCGGAGATGATCGGGGCAATCGCCCGCCGCCCGTTCCGCGAGCTGCGCGTCGTCAATACCCTCTGTTTAGAGGTCATCCGCCGTCAGGAGGCCGCCGTGGCCCTCTGCAAAGAGGTGGACGTCATGTTCGTTCTCGGTGGTCTGCACTCGGCCAACACCCGCGAACTGGCCCGCCTCTGCGAGCAGGAGGGCGTTGCCACCTACCATCTCGAAACCTGGGAGCAGTTCAAGCCGGAGATGGTCAAGGGCCGCAAGGTTGCCGGCATCACCGCCGGGGCCTCCACGCCGGATTTCATCATCAACGACTTCGCGGAGAAGCTCCAGGCGTTTGATGCGGAAGAGTAGCGGATGGGTCTGGCAAAGGATGGGTGGTTAAGCCGCCGGACGCATCAGGGGGGCGGGCATCCTGCCCGCCTCATGGGCCGAAGCGCGAAACACCGGGACCGGGAAGGTGTCAGCACCCTTTCCACTTTCATAAGTCGGCGAACCGCCGAGTAAGAACGGCCGGTACGGAGCCCAGCCGCTACCCAAGGTTGGAACCCTCCAACAGGAAAGTGCGTCAGTTCGATTCCGCCAACCGTTTGCGGGCGGCCAGCAGATAACGCTGGACGGTCGCGGAGCCGGGATGGCAGCCGGTGAGTTCGAGGGAGTGTTCGAGGCAGGCGACGGCCCGCTCGCATTGATGCAGGTGCAGATAAATCTGGCCGCGCAGGCACCAGAGATCGGCATCCTCCGGGCAGAGCGCCACCTGGCGCGCGAGGATGGGTTCCGCGGCCTGCCAGTTGCACTGCTGAAGATAGATACCGAGCAGATTGTTCAGCATGCGCATCAAAACGGCCTTGGTGCCGGCCGTGGCCAGGAATTCCGGCGGAATACGACCCGATTGGCAGAGTTGAGCCGAAAGCCGCTTGCGCAGATCGCATTCGCTCAGGATCGCGCCTTGCTCGAAAGCGTCTATGTAAATCGGACCGCTGCAGGCCTCGTAGCGCAGCAGAAAATGCCCCGGAAAGTTCACCCCCGCCAATGGCCAGCCCAACCGCCAGGCAACGTCCAGCCAAAGGGCGGAAAGCGTGATGGGAATCCCCAGGTGGCGGTCCAGCACCTCGTTGAGATAGCTGTTTCGTGGATCGTAATAGCTGTCCTTGTTCCCGCGATACTCTTCCTCAACACAGATGACTTGCCGGAGGGCTGCCAGCCGGCCAAAGGGGGTCCGTCCGGCCCGCGACTCCACCCGATGGGCCAAGCAGTCCAGCCGGGACAGGTACCGCCCTATCTCCAGGTGGGGATAGGCGTCCGTGGCGAAGAGCAGCGCGGCGGATGCCAGGCGGATGTCCCGCTCAGGCATCTGAACTATCTCGTCGAATGGGTGCACAGGGGCTTCTGACATCCAGCGATTATAGGAGCACGCCCGCAAAAGCGACCTCTGCATTGACCCCGTCAGCGATCAGAGGTTAAAATAGGGAAATCTCAGGCAAGCAGGCGGCTGGCCCCATTCACCTCGTCGGCAGCGCCTGCCGGAACTTTCACTTCCAGGAAGCCCGTCAGAGAGGAGGCTGCTGGCCATGAGCACCACTTCCCCCGCGGAACCATTGTTGAGTTGTACCGCTTGCGGCGCAACCATTTACCCCGAACATCTGGACCGACGCCTGGCCGGTTACTGGGCTGGGGCCATCTATTGTGCTGTCTGCCTGGCGGAGAAAAAGAACGACGGCGACGCCGCGTCTGTCCCCGCCGACGAACCGATCAGCGTTCCCCTCGAAGAAGTCGCCTTCGATTCCTCGGCGCCGGCCATTGCCACGTCTCCACCGCCCGTCTCAACCGCAGCCACCGTCTCGCGCCGTCCGCCGCGTCCGGATGCCAGCGGAGCGACGCGCATGCGCATCTTTCATGCCCGTCTCTCCAACGGCGCTATCGCGCACCTGGACCAGCAGGTAAACGACTGGCTCGAGCAGAACCCGGAAATCGAAATCAAATTCGCGAATAGCACGGTGGGCATCTGGGAGGGCAAGCACGCGGAGCCCAACCTGATTCTGACGCTGTTTTATTGAAGAACGCCCTACCGGGATGGTCCCAGCGTCTCCAGGAGCAGAAGATGGCTGTCCTGCAGACCAATAGGGAAAATTGAGTCATCCAGCGGCGAGGAAAGGAATTCCTGGTCCAGCAACAGCGTACTCGCTCCGCCCGTGGTGTCCATGAGGTCCGCAATATTGGCCACGTGGTTGAGGCCCAGCAGGTGCCCGATCTCGTGGGTGGCCACGTTGCCGATCGCGATGCCCAACTCCTCGGGGCTGAGCAACCGCCCGAACCGGCCGGGGGTAAACATGCTCGTAAAGATGATGCTGCTGTCGGCGGGGTCCCGATTGTAAGGATCGATCTGCTGAGATATCCCGAAAGCACCGGGGTTTTTGCCGCCAAACAGAACGCGCGAAAAGGTTCCCGCGGCCGGCAGCGGGTCGCCCGGCGCCACGCGCACCTCCATGGCCAGGCCCGCGAAGTTCTCCAACACCGTGGACCGCACCTGCTGGCGAATGACCGGCGTAAGACCCGCATAGGCCGGATCAATATCAGCGGCGTCAAAAGGCCCGACCGTGTACGTCTGGTAGTCTGGAATGGTGAGCGTGCCTCCGGTGAAATCCAACAGCACAATCTGGCCGGCGGTCGGAGGCGGCTGGCCGCCGCGGGCAAGCTGAATGTTGATCGTGTAAGCGCCGGTGCGCATGTCCTGGTTACCCAGCGGAGCGGATGCAATCGCCAGGAAATACACTGAACTGGTCCGCCGGATCACGTCATTGAGAAACGGATCGAGCTGGCCAAGGCTGAGGTTGCGGTCGTCATTTTCAAACGCAATCCGCCCCGCCTCATCAAAAAGAGCAATAGTGGCGTCCAGATCGCCCGACGTGCCAACGTCAATAACAATCCGGTCGCCAGCCGTCAGCGGCCCCAGAACATAGACGTCGACATCCTCCGCAGTGCTGATAGTGCCGGAAAGACGGGCCTTGTCCGAGATGCTGAACAATACTTCAATGGCCTGATCGAACGTGTCATTCGGTTCACCGCTGACGCGCTTGCTCGGAAATGTGATCGGATCAACGTCCACATTGCCATCGGGAGGCAGGGTCGGCTGCTCTAACGGACAACCACAACAGGCCGACAGCACAAGCGCAAAAAGAATCCAAACGGCGTGCTTCGCAAGGTGTGTGCTCATCAACCGGCACTCTATGCCCCTGAGAATGTCAAATCAAGCATTCCGCCTGCCGACGGCCCCCAGGCTCGTCCGGCGACCTCCGCCCCCCGCGTCGATCACGCAGGCTCATGAACAGCAAATCGGGCCGGCTAACCCCAAAAAGAATCGCACCCGCTTCAGAAGGCCTTCCGTGCTCGGCCTAAGGAAGCGGGAGCGATGGTCGGGATATTCTTCTTTCCGCTTTCATCCCCCAGCAACCGCTGGGATGATTCCGCCAAGAAGATTAGCAATCCCCGTGCCAGACCTCGAAATCCCAACCACAAATCCATAAACAACGGCACGACAATACCTTATGAACAACACAGCTAAGCCCGCAAAATGAGGTGTGACAAAACCATCACACGCATCCGTGATGAAAACATCACAGCGTGACGAGCCTATCACAGTCCGAGCTGCTTGATTTTGCGGGAAAGGTTTTCGCGGGCCAGGCCCAGCAGCTCCGCGGCACGGGTAATATTGCCGCCCGTCTCCTCCAGCGCCCGGCGAATGTAGGCCCGCTCAAATTCCGTTCTGGCCTCAGCCAGAGGACGGATGGGCCCCTCATGGCTATGCAGCGAGGGCGCCGCCTGAGCTTCCGATCGGGTCGCCTCGGGCCCCCCGCCTTCCGGACGCCCCAGCGTGGCCATGACCGTCTCCCCCGAGACCGCCTCGCCGGAGTGAAACACGGTCAGCCGTTCGGCCAGGTTGCGGAGCTGGCGGACATTGCCCGGCCAGTCATACGCCGTCAGCCTGCCCAACGCCTCTTCACTGAGCCGAACCGGCGGGACCTGCATGCTGGCCGCGAAGGACTCCGCGAAGGTCTTGAACAGCAGCGGCACGTCCTCCAGCCGATCCTTGAGCGGCGGCAGGTCAATACGCACCACGTCCAGACGATACCACAGGTCCTCGCGGAACTTGCCCTGTCGCACGAGGGTAGGCAGGTGATGATGCGTGGCGGCGATCAAGCGAACACGCACATGAATGGGAGCGGTGCCGCCCACTCGCTCGATCTGCCGTGTCTCCAGAGCCCGCAACAGGCGCGTCTGGATCGCCAGCGACATGTCGCCGATCTCATCCAGAAAAAGCGTCCCGCCATCGGCCTGCTCGAAACGCCCCTTGCGCTCGGCCTTAGCATCGGTAAAGGCGCCCCGCTCGTGGCCGAAAAGCTCGCTCTCGATGAGCGTCTCGGGGATGGCCGCACAATTGACCTTCACGAACGGCCCGCCGCTGCGCAGACTACCGTAGTGCATGGCGGCGGCAATGAGCTCCTTGCCCGAGCCGCTCGGCCCGGTGATCAGGACCGTGGCATCGGTAGCGGCCACCCTGAGTACCTGCTGAACCACGCGCTGCATGATCCCGCTGCGATACACAAGCGGATACGGCAGATCGGCCTGACGACGGAGCTGGCCGGCCTGACTTCGGGCCGGCTGGGCGATGGTCGGCGAGAGCGCGGCCGAGGCCACTTGCGAGATGGCCGACAGCAGCTCAAGGTCGGCCGCCGAATACTGGGCGGCTTCATCTTCGCGCAACAGGCAGATGGTCCCCGCCACCCGGCCGGCCACAATCAGCGGAACGGCCATCACGCTCGAGGCCCCCCGGCCGGCCAGGCTGATGCTGGCCCGGAAGCGGCGATCCCGCGTCACATCCAGGCAGGCCAGCGCCTGCCCAGTGGCCAAAACCTGGCGAACCACCGACGCACTGAGCGGCTCGTGGCTCTCCTCATCCTCATCCGGCATGGCGGCGACCACGGTGACGCTCTCGCCCTCACCAGGATAGAGAACCTGGCCCTGGTCGGACGGAATGAGCTCCATCACCTCGTGCAACAGACATTGGGCAGCCTGGGCGTTGCTTCCACAGGTTCGCAGCCGGGATGCGACCTCCCACAGACGGGTCTCGACCGGACTGAGATCGGGGGGCAAGGCCCGAGACTCGTCCTCGGGGCGCAAGGGGTCGGCCGGCCGGGCCAGCAACGGCATGAGTCGGTCGACCAGCGACAGGCCGACGGGGGAGAAGGCCAGCAAGGTCTCCGTGCGGGCCATTTCCGGCCGGGTGGCGGACGCCGGCCGGGCCCGATAGAGCAGGGTGTAGGGGCCAATGGTGATCTGATCCCCGGAACGCAGCTCGTGACGGTCGACGGGTTCCCCGTTCACCACCGTGCGTCCGCGGCCCGTGACGTCCACCAGGACATGCCGTCCATCAACGGATTCGATGCGGGCATGCTCGCGCGAAACGGTCGGATCCGCCAGCACGAGGTCGTTGTCTTCCGCCCGGCCGATCGTGAACATAGCCTGCCCGATTCGTCGCTGCTCGACGAAAGTACCGGCATACTGGATGTCGATCGTGCCTGAGGCGGTCATCGTGATCCTTCGCGCCTCTCATTGTAATCGGCCCGCACGGCTCCGGCACACAAGGGCGGCCGGCCGGGTATCCCGCCGTAGCCTCAAACCACCGACCGGCCGGGCATGGAATGCGAAAGGGCGTCAGACCTGGACGAATTTCTCGCCCTTGGCCCCGCAGATCGGGCACGTCTCAGGCGGGTTGCCCAGCTCAATGTCGCCGCAGATCGGGCAGAGATAGAAGCGAGTCTCTGAGAGGTCCTTACCCTGCTGCACGGCCTCCAGGGCCAGCTTGTACAGCTTCGCGTGCACCGCCTCCGCGCTCACGGCCCAGGCAAGCATGTTCCGGGCGCGATGCTGCTCAGCCTTGGCCTGCTCGACCATCGGCGGATACATCTCGGTGGCTTCGTAGGTTTCGCCCGCGATAGCATCCTTCAGGTTGTCCGCGGTCGTCCCCACGCCTCCCATGTTCTGGAGATGAGCCTGGGCGTGAATGGTCTCGGCCTCCGCGGTCGTGCGGAACAGGCGAGCCACATTGGGAAAACCATCCTGCTCGGCCTTTCGGGCAAAGGCCAGATACTTGCGGTTGGCCTGGCTCTCACCGGCAAATGCGATCTTGAGATTCTCACTGGTGGTAGGCATGAGGGTTTCCTCCTGAAATCCGATTGCAGTCTCACTCGAAGCAGTACGGCTCGATGGCCGCAATCCACAAGGCCCGATTATCAGGGAGCAGGCGCACTCACGCAAATGGTGAGATCCCGGACGGCGACCCGGGCTCGGTGGAGATCCCAGGTGTACGCAGCCTCTTTGAAGCCCCGGCCGGCAGCGTAGTAAATGGTGACATACCCGTCCTGCACCAGGATGCGACCGTGCGGATCGGTCAGGAACCGCGGGAACAGCCGCTCACGATACTCCCCGCCGCGCGGATCGGGCACATCGATCTGGGGATACACCTCCTGCGGCAGGCGCGCGGCGGCATCCGCGTCGAAGACCCCGCTGCGCGTGCCGAGCAGGCCGAGCCGCCCCGTCCCGTAAGCCGGGCGAAGCAGGTAACAGACGTCGTCAAGATATTTCACATCCACCTGCGCGAAACGGGCCACGCTGCCTGCCGGCAGCCCGGCAGGCGCTTTGGCGCCCGGCGTCTTCGGGAAGATGCGCGGATTGCGAAAATAAGGATTGTCCGCCTCGAGGCGCACCTGGAAGTCGCCGGGGCCGGTGCACGAATCCACATAGTGCATCACGAACTTTCCCCCGCGATAAAACACCGAGGGCTGGCCCAGGCCGTAGCGCTGCCGTCCGTGCTGCTTATTGGCCTCGGGGGGAACCACGATCGGCTGGGGACGGGCATCCTCGGGATGGCGGCGCCACGTCCGGCCATCCTGCGAAGTGGCCACGAACACGCCGTTGTGATACTCGTCGCCCACCCGGATCTGGCCGTCCGGCGAGCGGAACAGCTTGAACTCGCAGGCCGCCTCATAGTAGAGGTAATAGGTACCATCCACCCGAATCACCGACGGGCAGCCTATGTGCATACGCTCCCGCTCGCTCTCGGCCGGCCCGAACACCATCAGCGGCCCGGAGGCATCCGGCCCGAATTCTTCGCGCGGACCACTGTAGTCCGGCCCCGACAGTTGCCACGAAACGCCATCCCGGCTCTCCGCGTAGTAGATCCGGTCGCCGCGATCGGGATAGGTGAATTCGAAACGCTCACCGTCCGGCAGGGTGGCCGCGTAGGGAAATCGCTTCCGATTGGAACCTCCCAGCCGCGTCCACCACATGCGATAGTGCGTCCCGTCGTACATAACCGACGGGCCCCAGTCGTACCGGCCGGTGGCGGGATCCTCCGGTTCGCGCTGCAGGGCAATCACCTCGTGCGCTTGGATGATCGGCCCGGCGGCGGGCGCATAGGCCCGGAACTCGACGGTCTGTGATTCCAGCACCGCCGGCGGGCGATCCTTGAACAGGCGCAGCTCCGGGCAGTCGCGCAGGTCGCGAACTGTCAGCTTGCACGCCGCCCCCGGCCGGACGTCCGCCAAGGCCAGGGTCACGATATTGCCATCCACGCGCGCGCCGATCACCCGGCCGGGGGAAATGGCGTACCGGCTCACGTCCCGCGCCGACGCGGCATCCAGCCGCCGGTTGAAATACAGCTCCACCCCTTCCGGCGATACCCGCGTGTCGGCGATCCGCGGCGGATCGGTATACGTGTAGTCGCCGATGGTGTACTCGTAAAAGGTGGTGCTGGTCACACCCAGCTCTTCCGAGGTCCGCTCGAAATCACGAATCCACGTCCAACTGCGCCGGTTCTCGGGCTTGGAGCCGATATCCGCCTGAAACAGGAGCCGCTGGGTCGGAACGGCCGCCCGGATCTGATCGACAAAGGGACGATAACCCTTCACGTAGTCCGCGAGCAGATCGGGCACGAGCCAGTCCGGCCAATGCGTCTGCAGGCAGTGCAGGTCGGGCTTGACCACCCGGGCGATCTCGCCGGCATCCTCGCCACTGTCGTCGCGGATGCGCTGGACGCCGTCAGGCCCGCGCAGGGCCAGCGTCCACGTGCATACCTTCACCTGCGGCGCCACCTCCCGGATGCCCCCGGGGCCGTTGACCAAGTCGTTCAGGAACACCGTGAGGCTGGCTTGGCGAAATGCCAGCCAGTCGCGCCACAGGGCCGGATTCCTGGCCGGTGAACGCGGCGAATCGGCGGCCATGATGTCCGGCAGGTCGTCGTGATGAGGGAATTGCTTCTTAAAGGAGGTCCGGCAGGTCTCGCAGAAACAGGCGAAGGCCGGACTCACCGGGCCGGGGTATTCCGGCCAGTGGGGTTCCATGATGTCTACGCCGTCGAAGGGAAAGGCCTTGAGCGTCTCCGCGATGCGCGACTTCTTCCACGCCCGGTAGCCTGGATGGTTCAGGCACAGACGGGTGTAGCCGTCCTGGAGCGGTTGGCCCGCCAGATCGCTGCGCGTGACCATCCGCCAGGCCTCCCACCCGGCGGGCAGATCTTTGCGCGAGTAGGTTCCGTTGCCGAAGGTGGCATACCAGACGCCGATGCCCTCCCGGTGGAAGGCGTCAATCAACGCGCCATTGATCAGGCTATCGGCAGTCACGATGTACCGGACAACCTGGTAGCCGTTCACCCGGATTTCCGACGCGCTGCTGGCCGGCGAACGGTCCTGAAAATAGCGCCCGAAATGCGGATCGATCTGCACGCTGCGACCGAAAACCGGGTATACCCCCCGTGAACCGCCGGCCTGGGCCAGGCCACACAACGCCAGGACCGGAAACAAAACCATCCACTTACGCATGGAAACCCTCAGGAGAATACAGCGCCGCCGGGAAGGGATCGGTTACCGAGGACACAAAAGACCACCGAGGTCCCGGCGCGGGCCGCGCCCACCATCTAGGGCCCCAGGGCATGATATCAGTCGTTGGTTCGGGCTTCCGCTCCGGTCGCCCTCCCTTGCCGGGTCCGTGGTCCTCTTGTCCGTTGTTTGGGCGCGGTCATTTGGAAAACCGCGCCCTGAAAAACCGCCGGGCAACCGTTGCCACTTCGCATCTTTTCTCGCGCGTCACTTCGCGTCTTTTCCCGCGGCCCACAGCGTCCCGCGCTGCAGCAGCTTCGCGAAATTCGGGTCGCGGCAGGCTTTCACGTCGTGGCCGAAAACATTGTTGTAAACGCGGCCCTTGCCGTACTCAAGCGTCCAGACCAAGGGCTCCACCCGCCCGCTCCACTCGGAATACGCCTCGACCAGCACATGAATGGGCGCGTCGCCGACCAGCTTCGCATAAAGCTCGTCGTCAGCCTGGAAGTCGCTGATGCCCTGGGTGATGAAGTGCTCCCGGTCCTTGATTTTCGCTTCAAACTTCCCCCGCGGCCCGTGGCCCGAACCGGTGGTCCAGATCCGGCCGATCAGGTTGCGGTACTCCGGCCACTCGTGCTCGAAGGCCCGGCACGAGAAATGGAACGAAACCAGCCCCTTGCCCCCCTTCACGAATTTCAGAAGGTTTTCCTGGGCTTTAGGGGTAATTCCTGGACGTTCCCAGTTGTAGTAGTTCAGCAGGATGACGTCGTAGCTGTCCAGCGCCGAAGATTCCAGGACCAGCGGTTCCTCGCTGACCACCACCTCGAACTCGCCGGTGGCTTCGAGGTGCTCGCGCAGCACCGGGGTGGTCTCGCGCCATTTGTGCGCGGGCACATCCCGGCCGGTCACGATCAGCAGCCGGGTGAGTGCCTTCTCCGCCGGTTTCTCCGCGGGCTTCTCGGCCGCCAGGCCGGGAAGAATCAGAGCCGCAAATGCCGCCGCAACCATGGTCAGTCGAAACGCTTGTCTCATCGGTCACCTTTCACAGAACGTACATGATCCTTGGAAAATGTTCCTCGACGCGCCGGACGAGCGCGCCAACCACCACGCGCCGGTCAAGGCGCCTGCCAGGCACCGCGTGCGGCCGCCATTATAGAGTCCCGGCATCAGCTTGGAAAACGGAGAACCGGTCACCCGCACAGATCGGCCGGACGGGCGTCAAGCAGGCGTACGACGTCCTGCGTGGCCATCTCCACCAGCACGCCGCGCTGGCCGCCGTTCACAAGAATGGTGTCCAGCGCCAGGAGCGACTCCTCGATCACGGTGGGCAGCCTGCGGCGCATCGCGAAGGGGGAAATGCCGCCCACATGATAGCCGGTGATCTTCTCCGCTTCGGCGGGATCAGCCAGATCCGCCGACTTGACCCCCACGGCCGCGGCCATCTTGCGGGTGTTAAAACGCTGGTCGCCCGGGATGATGGCCACATGAAAACTCGGTCCGGCGGCCTTGACCACCAGCGTCTTGCAGCAGGCCTCCAACGGCCGGCCTACGCCCGCGGCGGCCAGGTCGGCCCCAACCTCCGTAAAAGCGTAAGTCAACACCTGAAACTTCACACCCTGCGCGCGAAGCCATTTGACGGCATTGGTATCGGACATGCTCAAACCCGGTTCGCTTTGGCACCTCCGGCACAACTCGGCACGGGCGCAAACGCCCGCCGTCGGCATCTTCGGATCGCACAGGCGGGAGGTCAAGAGATCCGCGAAAGCCGCGCTGGAACTGTCGGCATGACTGGTGCCCTTCTCGGTCCGGGAGTCTCGCGCTTCGGCCCACGAGGCGGGCAGGATGCCCCCCCCAACAACGCCGGTCGGCGGTTCTGGAGGGCGGGTATCTTGCCCGCCTGAATTGAATTCTGCGGGGAGGGCATCTTGACCGCCTGATCCGCCGAGAGACTGGTGTACTGGAAATGGCATTAGGCCGGTGGATCTTCATCCCGTGGATTGGATCCTCGTGCCTGCGGTTGTCGACAGCGCCGGCAGCGAGAATAGTCCGCCTGGGAGGCGGAACGTGCGCCCGTGGCGTCGCAGAGCCCCATGTCGTCCAACCGGCTGGCCACCATGGCGCTAAAACGCGCCGCCCCCTCGCGGTTCAGGTGGGCCGGGTTGAGGAACATCGCCGGGTCGCGCAATTCCGGCACGCAGTCCAGACAGACACGAACATAGGGAACCCCCTCCCGGTCGGCCACGGCCTGCAGGCTCTCGAAGCAGGCACGCCGGATCGAGCAGGAATCAAAGTCCGCACCGTACCTGGGAGAATTGACCAGCACCACCCGGCTGCCGGCGGCCCGCGCCGCCCGAATCATGTCAGCGAGCAATTCGAGGTCTCGCGGGTCCAGCCGCTTGCCCTCCATCGGGGGCAGCGCCATGTTCGCCAGGGCCTGGTTCATGCGGCCGTCCACCGGCTCATAGCCGGCGTCCGAGCGGTTGGGCACGCCCCAGTCGCGCAGGATGGGCAACGCCCGGCCGTTGTACCGAAAGGATTTGGAGAGATATTTCAAACGCTCCAGCGGCCCGCGCGAGTAAATCATTTCACGAATCACCTCGGATTCGTCCAGGAATGACGCCAGCAGCGTGGCTCGATCCAGGTACGGGTCGGGGTCGACGACGAAAGTCGGATCCACGTCGATGATGAACAGCTCCGGCGTGTAGTCGCGCAGGAGCAGGTCCATGACCCCGCGCATGTAAGGGAAGCCCTGACCATCGCAGCCGGCGTTGTACACCGTTTTCCCGAGCCGATCGCGCAGGAGGGCGGTGTCGTAGTGGCGCAGGGCCCGTGAACTGCCCAGCACCACCACCTCCGCGCGGGCCTTGCGCGCGTGATTGATAATCCCCCCGAAGGCGCCCACCTCCACTTCCCGGAACGCCCTGTCCAGCAACAGAAAAATACCCCGATCCAGCAGCACCACGGCCGCCAAGAACGCCGCCGCCATGAGCCACATGCTTCGGCGTCCGCGCAACCCGTTACGAGGCCGCTCGTGACTTCGACGCGCCGGGAGTACCGAACCTGCCATCGCGATGTCCGCGTCGTGTGGAGACATACGCTTCCTCTCGCTTCCGACTCCCTAGAACTGGAAGTAAATAAACTGGCTGCCAAAGTCCGCGCCGAAGAGAACGATGGAAAATACCGCGGTCACGTACACGCCCAGACGGGCCGGCGCCGGCAAGGCCCTCAGGCGGTTCGCCACCGACCCGCGCGACTGAAGCACCTGAACGATCAACAACAGGAGAATGGCCGGCAGAACGTGCCAGATCACCATGCCATCAAAGAACAACCGCGGCCAGCCGTCGAACAGATGCGTCAGGATATAGAAGGCATCCCCCGCCGTATTCGCCCGGAAGAACACCCACGAAAGACACACCAGGTGGAAGGTCACCACCATGCGCCAGGCCTGCACGACATGCCACGGCAGCCCCAGCCGGGCCACCAGCGCATCACGGGCGGGAAGCGTCGCCTTGGAGGCGCAGAGCATCACGCCCTGCAGCAGGCCCCAGATCAGGAACGTCCAGTTGGCCCCATGCCAGATTCCCCCCAGAAACATGGTGATCATCAGGCTCAGATACATGCGCGACACGCCCTGACGGTTGCCCCCCAGCGGGATGTACAGGTAGTCGCGAAGCCACGTGGACAGCGAAATGTGCCACCGGCGCCAGAAATCAGGGATGGTCGTCGCAAAGTACGGCCGCCGGAAATTCTGCATCAAGTCCACCCCCAGCACGCGGGCCGAACCGATGGCTATATCCGAGTAGCCCGAGAAATCGCAGTAAATCTGGAAGGCAAACAGATACGTGGCCAGCAGGTACGTGGGGCCGGAGTGTCCGGCCACATCGTTGTAGATGGCATCCACGTAGATGGCGGCACGGTCGGCGATCACCACCTTCTTGAACAACCCCCAGAGCATCAGTTGAAGACCGCTCCAGACCCGCCCGGTGTCCCAGGGCTTGTCCAGGGCCATCTGGGGCAACAGGTTCCCCGCACGTTCGATCGGACCGGCCACAAGCTGCGGGTAGAAAACCTTGAACAACGCGAACCGCTGCAGACTTCGCTCCGCCGGAATGTTTCGCCGGTAAACGTCCACCATGTAGCCGATGCCCTGGAAGGTGTAGAACGAAATCCCCACCGGCAGAAGCACTTCCAGAAGCGGCCAATCCACCTGCACATGAACAAGACCCAGCGCGTCGCGAAGGGCCTGCCCCACGAAGTTGAAGTACTTGAACACAAACAACACGCCCAGCCCGCAGGACACCCCCACCGCCAGCAGCACTTTTCGCACGGTTTGCGCCGTCGCCCGTTCCAGGCCCCGGGCGCACGCGTAACAGACCAGCGTCGTGAAGATAATCAGCACCGCATAGCCGGGCTCCCAGCTCATGTAAAAGTAATAACTGGCCCCCAGCAGCAGCAGCGGACGAAGCTTGACCGGAATGGCAAAAAAAGCGGCGGTGACCGCCACAAAGAAAACCGCAAAATGCATGGAGTTGAAAAGCATGGTTGAGTGCGTCCTCGCCCGCCGCGCCCCTCGTCGGGCGAGAAGATTCCAGCCAGAGGTGAACGTACTTTCACCGGCTGACAGACTGGCATCGGATTGCCTGGACCTCGAACACTACCGAATACTATTCAGGTACCCACCCTAGTCAACGTACCAAAAAGCTTCTTCATCACCCCAAACCGCTGCCGCATACCAACCTTATTTGCATACACGCTTCACAAAACCTCGCTTGCGGTTACACTTGGTTCTCCGTAAGATTCAGCCCTGACTGTTGTTGTGATGCACCCGGGCGGGTGGGTTCCGCTCACCAGACGATGGACTTGATCAATCTCCGATTTCACCAGGATCTCAGCAATGACACCGCCTTGTGCGGGTCAGGTGCCCGTACACCCATGGGTGGATCAGCGGCAGGGACGCCGCCTCCGCCTGGCTCAGAGTGGGTCAAACGCTCCTCAGGCCGGTGGACCTGGCAGATTCGGCCCGACTGGGTCGACTTGCTGGACACCGACAACTGCCCCGATTGGCTGAATCTGAAGGATGATCCGCGGGCCACACTGATCAAGACGAACGACGGACGCCAGGTGTGGCGCCTTCAGTGGGGTCAACACCTGCTGTTCGCCAAGATCTCCCGACCTGGGCGCTCCTGGCCTCGAATACGCCGCTGGCTGCTTGGCCCCGACGCCATCCGCGAAAAATGCGTCGCCGATTACGCCGCCGCCCACGGAATCGACACCGTCGCACCCATTGCGGTCGGCACCGCCCCTTTCCGCGGACGAGATCCTGTCAGCATTCTGATCACGCTGGGGCTGGCCCACGCCGTGGCGCTGAACGAGTTCTGGAGCAAGATTGATAACACCGCGCCCAACGCCCGCCGCCTTCGCAACGAGGTGATCGACGCAACCGCCCGGCTCATCGCCTCGGCCCATGAGAACGGTCTGGAACATACCGATTTGCACGCCGGAAACGTGCTCATCGAATCCAGCGGGCAGACCCCTTGCCGGGCCCTGTTTGTGGACCTGATTAATATTCGCACGAACCGCACGGTCGATGAACAGAGCATGTTGCGAAACCTGGCCCAGTTCAACCAGTGGTTCCGCACCCATGCCACCGTCATGGATCGCGTTCGCTTCCTGAGTCGGTACCTTGAATGGCGCCACGTGATCGGGAAAGCCAAGTCCGCCGCCGGCAGTCGCTCCGATGCTTCATCATCGCCGGAGCAGGCAGCTACCGCCGCCCCGGTCGGCGGATATCACCTCCTGGGAAACGACACCCGAGCCTGGATCCAGGGCCGCCGCAGGATTCTTCTCCAGATGGAGCGTGCGGCCATCGATCACGCGAACGCGCTCTACGCCAAGCGCGATCGGCGAGCCCTGCGCACCGGACGCTACTTCGCGAAACTCCGCCTCTCCCGCGGTTGGCGCGCCCACGTGTTCCTCGAAGCCAAACATGCGGTCGAAGGTTCACCCGCGTCCCGGGCGCGCTTCAGCATGGAGCAGTGGCAGCATTGGCTGCAATGCCCGGAGGATTGGATCCGCGGCGCCCGGCGCGAATACGTGGTTAAAGACTCCCCCTCGGCCCTTGTGTACCGCACGCGGCTGGACGACAAAACCGGCCAGAGTATCGACGTCATCTGCAAGCGATCCATCCCGCGGAGCTTCCTCAAACGCGTGGCTCTGCTGTTTCGGCCATCGCGTCCCATGCGCAACTGGCGGCTGGCCAACGCCCTGCTGAACCGTCAGATTCCCACCGCCCGGCCGCTGGCCGTGGTCGAGCGGCGCGTGCTCGGCCGGCCCAGGGACGCCTTCCTTATCACCGAATACATCAGCCACTCCCACGATCTCGACACGCTGCTGGCCGTTGAGCTGCGCGAAATGGAGCCGGCCAGGGCCTTCCAACTGAAGGCCCAGATCGCCCGCGCGCTCATCGTCGTGCTCCGCAGGCTGCACGAGCGCGGCTTTATTCATCGCGATCTGAAGGCCCCCAACGTCATGGTGCAATGGGATCCGACAGCCCAGGCCGCGCCGCGCGTTCTGCTCGTCGACCTCGATGGCGTCCGGCAGGTGCGACACGCCAGCCAGGCCGCCGAAATCCGGGCCCTGGCCCGTCTCGCCCGCAGCGTCGAGCATTGCCGCACGCTGACCCGAACCGACCGGCTGCGCTTCTTGAAAGGATACCTGGCCCGGCCCGGCCGTCCGGAACCCGAGTGGCGGGAAAAATGGAAGGCCATCGAAGCCGCCGCGGGCCACCAGCGCGCCTGCAAGGCTACTTGATCCATCCGCTTAACAGACTGCCCAGGTTTGCCCCCGAAATGAGCTGCAGACCGGCCAGGAATACCAGCACATACACCACCCGCAGAAACCACCGCTCGGAGCACTTGCGGTTCATCCATACCCCCAGCCATACGCCGACCGGCACCAGCGGAAAATAGTACAGGCCGGTCAGCAGCGTCTCGCGGGTAATGATGCCCTGCCCCAGGAAAAACGGCATTTTGATCCAGTTGACCCACGCGAAAACCAGTACGCTGGTGCCCATGTAGATTTCCTTGGGCATCCGCTGCGGGATCAGGAACATGCTCACCACCGGACCGGCCCCGTGCGCGAAAGTGCTGGTGATGCCCGTGGTAATGCCGCAGGGAATGCCCACCCGATGGTTGGGCGCGAAGGCCCCTTCTATCGCGAAGATCTTCTCCCGGACGAGTTGGAACAGCACAAACGTCACGGCAATGACGCCGATGGCCATGCTCACCCCCCGGTCGCTGAAGCGGTCGATAAGCTGCACGCCCACGAGAACCCCGACTACCGTTCCGGGAAGCAAATAGCGGAGATTCTCTTTCCGCCATTTGCCCCAGTAGTGGTACAGGGAAAAGGCGTCGCCCGCGCACAGCAGCGGTAACAACGTCCCCACCGCAAAGGCAGGCGGTTTCCCCCCCGCCCCGAAGGCCAGCACGCAAATAGGCGTGGTCAGCATGCCCAACCCGCCGCCGAAGCCGGCCTTGGCGATGCCGATGAAGAGCACGCCCAGGGAGGCTATGAGAACCGTATACCACTCAAACATGGGCGGCAGTCTACAAGATGGAGCGACGAAGAGATAGAGAGTAGGAGAGCGGGACTCGGCCGGCGCTGCCCTCCATTTCGCCTTGTCTCCAGCTCTCAGAGTGAATCAATTCCCGCCGCAGCCACGACGCACTCATGGCGAGGGAGCATTCGGAGCGGCGGCGGCCGCCTGCTCCGCGCGCCGGTCCCACCAGAAGTTCAACAGCAGGAGCCCGACGCCGATCACCAGCCACGAGTCCGCCAGATTGAAGACCCACGGCCAGATGTGAATGGTCCCGACCTTCGGCAGAGTGATCCGCGGCTCCATTTTGATGAAGTCACGAACAACCCCCTGCCGCCGAAGCTCCGGCTGCAACCTGGGAGGGATGGTAGCCGCATGTTGCGCCACCTGCGGATCGGCGCCCTGGGAGGGATCCAACAAACCTTCCACGATCCGAATGCCGCGGGGGCCCTCCTCGATAATCGAGCCCGCGTGATAACCCGTCACAGTCTTACCCGTGTTCGGGTTGACCATCCTCACTCTGACCACGTCGGCGATAACGAAGGTCCGGTCGTACAGATTGCCCAACGCCCCGGCCAGTACCAGCCCCAGGGCGATGTGCAGGCTCCGGCGATCCCGCGAACTATGGATGAACAGGTAGAGGACGAACCCCAGGGCCAGGATCGAAGCCGCGATGAAAACCGGCACCAGCCCCTTGCCCAGGCCAAAGAGCGCACCCGGATTGAGCGACCGCCGGAACGACATCACGTTAGGAATAATCACCCCGGCCGGATCATGAGGATCGAGACTCAACCGGCTGAAGGCCAGTTGCTTGGTTCCCAGGTCCAGGGCCAGCCCCACTACCGCGAAAATCCACAGCCGCAGATGCGAAGCCAGGTGCCAGCGCGCGGAAGTGGCCGCGCCGCCAGCTCCGTTCGTGGATGCATCGGGATTCACCGGGCCCGGCGGCCTCTCGGAACCCGTCGCAGGCATCCCAGGCGCATCCGCAGGCCCCCTCGCTGGCGCGTTGGGTTCATTCATCGAATCGGTCATGGAAAATGGATTCTCAGGCCAGCCCCTGCTCGCGCTTCATCGCATACTCAATGCAGTACTTGGCCCAGGGCTTAAACCTCAGCCGTGCCTTCGCAATCGGCTTGTTGGTCGCCATGCAGATACCGTAAGTCTTCTTCTGGATGCGGTCCAGGGCCTCGTCGATCTCGCGCAGCAACCCCCGCTCGTTTTCGATCAGCCCCAGGGTTAATTCCTGCTCCCAGGTATCGCTGCCCAGGTCGGCCATGTGGATGGGCATGCTCGAGAACGTCCCGCCTGGGGCCCCGGTCCGACGCGCCTCGTCGGACAGGTTGTTCATATCACCCACCAGTTCGCGACGCTTTTCCAGCAGCAACTGCCGGAATTCCTCCAGCTCGGCTTCGCTGAGGTGCGTTTTGCGAATCTCGGTCTCTTCAGCTTCACTGTCAGCCCGAAGAGCTGCAATGGCGCGGCTGTCCTTATGCGCGGATACCGCCCCCGTGTCAGTGCCACGACGGCTGTTCTGGATGGCCTCCGCCTCTGATGGACGCCGTTCGGCCCGCCGCTTCTGGGCGGCAATCTTCTTGTCCGCCGGGGAAGGCCGTGACGTCGCCTTCCGCTCGACCTGTTTGGCACGTGAAGACTTCGCCGCCGAGCCCTTTCCCGCAGCCGCAGGTTTCGTCGCCCGGCCAGCAGAACCGCGTGAGGAGGCTCGCTCCCCGGACGCACGCTTCACCCGACCCGCTCCTTCCGCTCCACCCCGCTTTGCTGCTGGTTTTCGCTTAGCCACGCTTCATGGTCCTGGCAATAGAGGGCCGTTCGTAAGTCTTTGACACGACAGAAGAAACGAGAGCTATTAAGTCTTGCAAGTATAGTGGAGGTGAGCGCGACTGTCAAGCTTTCAGAAGCGAATTACAGCTCATGGGCAACAAGCCTCGGGAGACGAGGCTTCGTCAACGGGCCGCTCGTTTTCGGACGCACACGCCGGCACGCTCAGGAACAGCTCTATTTCCGAGTGGGTCATCTGTACCTGCCGGCGCTGCATGACCCGGATGGCCACTTCCAGGCACCGCTCAACCGCATACGGACAGGATCCCCGGCAGGTCAGCCAGGTGAAGGAAGGCACGAACTTCGGCGAGAACTCGCAGGTGGCGATGTTGCACCCGAACCCAACCACCGCGCCGGTGGGAAACATCTGCCCGATGCCCGTCTTGCTGTGGTCGCCGATGGTGAGCCCGACAAACATCTGGCCCGAGTCCACCTCAACGCCGTTGATGGGCACGCGAACATGACCATAAGTATTTTTCAAATCGCTATTTACAGTATCCGCGGCCAGGTTCACCCATTCGGCCACATAGGCATGCCCCAGGAAGCCGTCGTGCTGCTTATTGGAAAAACCATGAATGATCGACGACTCAAGCTCGCCGCCCACCTTGCATCGCCGGCCGATGCTCATCCCGTCACGCAGAACGGCCCCCGGCTGGACCAGCGACCCGTCGCCAATGTAGCACGGCCCTTCCACGCTGCAGTTCGGAGAGATCGTCACGTTCTCGTCGATATAGATGGGCCCATGCTCGGCATCCAGAACCACTCCGGGCTTGATCACGCTGCCCCGGCCCACGTAAATGCCTGCGGGATTCAGCACGTGGGCCCCCTCGTAGATCCGCCCTTCCATCTGCCCCCCCCGGCCGGCCTGCTCCCAGCACCAGTTGAGCATACCCGGATTGCTGTGGACCAGATCCCACGGATACTGCATCAGGCGGGGCGAAGGCACGAACTCATACCGGGGAACCTCAGCCAGAACGTCGTGGGTGGCCGTCGGATCCAGCAATACCTCAGGGCTCAACCGGTCCAGCAGGGCCGCGTCGGCATGAATCGCCACGGCGACCTCACCCGCCCATTGCACCGCCGGCGCCGGCCCGGCCAAAGGCGGCTCGGTTAACAGCAGTCGCCCATTCACCAGCAGAGCCCGGTCCTCTGCCGGCCGGGTGTTCACGGGCACGCCAAAACGCTCCGCGGTCACACCGGCCAAGAGATTGCGACAATATAGGACCAACCGATTGTGAGGAATCACCGCACGCTGGTAGTCGCACAGGCTGCGATATCCGGTGCGCAGTTCCGCCGTCGTCCGCCAGTAGGTCAGTGGCAGCAGGTTGCGATAGCCGGCGTCCTCAAAGATAACCAGCGTTGCCATAAAGATTTGGCGCACAAAAAAAGGAAAAGCATCTGCCGTAATGCCGGTGGGAGCCATTTGACAGAACCCTGTAGCAAGGTGGGCGGCGTGTCCTTAACCGGAACATCCCGTCAGGCGGGCTCGTTCGTGAAGGTCCAGTGGCCTCCCGAGGGTTCTTTTTACGGTTCAGTCAAATTGCGCTCCCTGTCGCGCATGGAAGACGCTTTTCCGTACAAAGCCTAGCATTCGACAGGCTGATTTTCTACCCCCTTTAGATCGGTCATTGTGCCTGAGCACTTAATAAGTGCAGTGACGGCCGCAGGTTTGGGCTACCCGACCGGGCCCGGGCCCCTGAACCACGCGTCCCGATCAGCCCGGCCGGTCGCCCCCGAGACTCCACAAACCAGCATTTGCCATCTTTTATCTCCCCCGGGGCCGAAGCCCGGGTAGAATCCGCAAATGCATCTCGTCGGGGATACGAGGGGGACGCGCGGACAGAGGAGATCAAGGTCATGCGGAAATGGCTGATTCTGTTGGTGCTGGCAGCCTTCTGTTCCGGCACCAGTTGCCTGTTGTCGGATTTCTTCGGCTCGGGTTTCCCCTTCCTGACAGTCACTACCGTCGATGACGGGTTCTGTGATCCGTTTCTGGATCCCTTCTGCGATGATGGTTTCATCACCTGCGATCCCTTCCTCGATCCATTTTGCGATGGAGACTTCATCGCCTGCGATCCGTTCTTGGATCCCTTCTGCGACGGTAGTGGCGGTGGTTTCGTGTTTTGCGATCCGCTGATTGACCCCTCCTGTTTCTGAGGCGCAGCCGTCCGGGCGGACCCGGGCCTTGCCGGTTTCAACCTGGCAAGCCGTCCTGTCGCTTGCGTGCCAATCTGACAGCAAGGCCCCCCTGTCGTCCCGAAACTGGCAGGGCACAGGACCGTGAGCCGGCCTCAGCGCCGTCGCCACATGGAATGTAACATGCTTAAGATACGAAATTTACAACTATCCATAAGTAACTCGCGACGCTTGGCACTCGCTTTGCCTTTGACCCCCCTGAAGATTCCCTGACCGGAAAATGCGCGCCCGGCGCGGCCGGCATACCGGTGACAGGACTGATCCACGAAGAACGGCTGCTGATCAAGCGAGTGAAAGGAGTTTTCGTAATGGCAAAGGTCAAGATTCGTCCACTGGGTGACAAGGTCCTGGTGAAGCGAATGGAAGCGGAAGAGAAGACCGCCGGCGGGATCGTCCTCCCCGACACGGCCAAGGAAAAGCCCAAACGGGGTATCGTCCAGGCGGTCGGCGACGGCAAATTGCTGGACAACGGTGAGCGCAGCAAGCTTCAGGTCGAGAAAGGCAACCAGGTCCTCTTCAGCAGCTACGCCGGCACCGAGATCAAGGTGGACGGCGAGGAATACCTCATCATCGACGAGAACGACATTCTGGCCATTGTGGAATAGGGTCGACCGAACCCAACGGTGAGCGATCGTCGTCCGGGAGCAAAGCGTTGACCGCTGACAGCTTCGGGCGATGAGACGAACCCATTAGCAGTCTTACCCGATGGAGATATAAAAGCATGGCAGCAAAGAAGATAGCTTATGACATGGAGGCCCGGGAGGCCATTCGTCGCGGCGTCAAGCAATTGGCCCGCGCGGTCAAGGTGACCCTCGGCCCGGCCGGACGTAATGTCGTCTTGGAGAAGTCGTTCGGTTCTCCCACCGTGACCAAGGACGGCGTGACCGTGGCCAAGGAAGTCGAGCTGGAAGACGCCTATGAGAACATGGGCGCCCAGATGGTCAAAGAGGTCGCCCAGAAGACCTCAACCGTGGCCGGCGACGGCACCACCACCGCCACCATCTATGCCGAGGCCATTTATGACGAGGGCCTCAAGAACGTGGCCGCCGGCGCCAACGCCATGGAGCTGAAGCGCGGCATCGAAGCCGCCGTGGAAGCCGTCACTGAGCAGCTCAAGAAGCTCAGCATTCCGGTGAGCAGCACCGAACAGGTTGCCCAGGTGGGCACCTGTGCCGCCAACCATGACGCCGAGATCGGCAAGCAGATTGCCCAGGCCATGGAGAAGGTGGGCAAGGATGGCGTCATCACCGTCGAAGAGGGCAAAGGTTTGGATACCAACGTCGAGCTGGTCGAAGGTATGCAGTTCGACAAGGGCTACCTCTCGCCCCACTTCGTGAACAACTTCGAGACCATGGAAGTGGTTCTCGAAAAGCCCTACATCCTCATCCACGAAAAGAAAATCTCCGCGGTGAAGGACATGATCCCGCTGCTGGAGAAGGTCGCCAAGGCCGGCCGGCCCCTGCTGATCATCGCCGAGGACATCGAAGGCGAAGCCCTGGCCACGCTGGTGGTCAACAAGCTGCGCGGCACGCTGCAGGCGGCCGCGGTGAAGGCTCCCGGCTTCGGTGATCGCCGCAAGGCCATGCTTGAAGACATCGCCATCCTCACCGGCGGCCGGGCCATCTTCGAAGACCTCGGCATCAAGCTCGAAAGCATCGATCTGCGCGATCTCGGGCAGGCCAAGAAGGTCACCATCGACAAGGACAACACCACCATCATCGAAGGCGCCGGCGACACCAACGCCATCAAGGGCCGCATCCAGCAACTCAAGAACGAGATCGAGAACACCACCAGCGATTACGACCGCGAGAAGCTCGAAGAGCGCCTGGCCAAGCTGGCCGGCGGCGTCGCCCAGATCAACGTGGGCGCGGCCACCGAGGTCGAGATGAAAGAGAAGAAGGCCCGGATCGAGGACGCCATGCATGCCTGCCGGGCGGCCGTCGAGGAAGGCATCCTGCCGGGCGGCGGCGTGGCCCCGTTGCGGGCGATGAAGGCCCTTGACGATCTGGCCAAGAAGCTCCAGGGCGACCGGAAGACGGGCGTGGACATCGTCCGCCGGGCGCTCGTGGCCCCCATCAAGCAGATCGCCGAAAACGCCGGCCTGGACGGCTCCATCGTCGCCCAGAAGGTGTTGGACAATCCCGACAAGAACTTCGGCTACAACGCCCTCACCGCCGAGTATGGCGACATGATCAAGATGGGCATCCTGGTGCCCACCAAGGTCGAGCGCGTGGCTCTGCAGAACGCCGCCTCTATTGCCTCGCTGCTGCTGACCACCGACGCGGTCGTCAGCGAGATCAAGGAGAAGAAACCGGCCCCAGGCCCCGGCGGCCACGGCCACGGCGGCATGGGCGGCATGGGCGGCTTCTAAGAAGCGGCCCGCGATCAGCATTCCACGGTCAGCTCCCTGCTGACCACAAGCTGAATGCTGAGTGGTGAATGCTGAAAGCTTTCCAGGCGTCCGGTTGGGCATTAACCCGGCCGGACGCCTGTCTTTTTGTCCGGCGGACCAACAGCTCAGCCGGATTCCGCTTGTTTAGCTCAACCCTGGCCCATAGAATCAGCCACGTTGCAGTCATTGTTGCATTACTGCGGATTCGTTCGCGAACCGATTTTGAGGGACATGTCATGACCCATGTAAGCCGTCTCGCCAAGCCGTCCCTTCTGATCGCCAGTGCCGCATTCCTGCTGACTTTTCCGGCCGGCCTGGCCGCACAACCGACCGCCGCCGTGCCTGCCGTGCGCGCCAAGCTGGACCCGGCCACAGAGAAGATCCTCGACCGCCTGGAAGCCCGTGGGCGCGAGATCAAGGACATCGAAACCAACCTGGTCTTCATCAAGCGCGATCCCATCTTCGAATCCACCGAGCGGTTTGAGGGCGTTCTGCTGTTCAAGGAGGACCAGCCCAATCCCCGCTTCCTCATCCGGTTTGACCGAAGCACCCAAGGCGGCCGGGCCATCGACAAGAAGGAATGGCATGTTTTCGATGGCCGGTTCTACATCGAGGCCCGCGAGCGAACCCGAACCATCGTCAAACACGAAGTGCTCCGCCCCGGTGAAAAGCGCGAAGTGTTCCGCCTGGGCCAGGGGCCCTTCCCCCTGCCGTTCGGTCAAAAAAAGGAGGACATCCTCCGGCACTTCAGCGTCAAGCTGGTTCCGCCCGCCCCCAAAGACCCGCCGGAGACGGACCACCTGGAGCTGACGCCTCTGCCCGACACGGAGATGGACAAGAAATACGAGAAGGTCCACTTCTACATCGACCGCCGGCAAGCCCTGCCCGTGAGGGTGCAGACCGTGGAAAAAGAGGATGGCAAGGAGATCATCGCCGCCTTCTCGAACCTCAAGCTCAACACCGGGCTGCCCGGCAGCCGGCTGGTACTGCCCACGCTGCCGGATTATTCGATCACCGAGGACCTTCTGCCCAGCGAAGAAAAAGCGCCGGCGAAGCGATCTGAGTGAGCGAACGATCTGAATAATATGGTTTCCGTTGCCAACTTGGGCAGGTTCCTGCCTGGTGGTTGGCCGCCGCGCTGCTGATCGCTTGAATCTTCGCGCCCCCGCCTCTGACGATGTTTGATTCTCTAATCGGGTAATGGTGGGCCGGGTGGCACACCTCTTCCAGAGGTGGGTTCACGATTTGGACAACCGATGAGGGTACCGTCGGCATCAACCGCAAGCCCGGCTGAAGCCGGAGTGAGTCTAAGGCTGGAGATGTGTTTGTCGCTCAGGTAATCGCCAGTGGCCCTGAGAGGGGCCAGGTGAGAGTGGCCACCAGTGGAGCGAAGCGGAACTGGTGGTTGCGAGTGTCTGGTACACAAGTCCCCGCCCTGATCGGGGCGGAGTGAGAGACTGGTGAGGGGGCTCACGCCGCCCCTGCCGGGGCGGCAGGAAAGATGGGGCAGGCTCTGAACCACGGGTTCCGCCTCGCTCCACCCGTGGCTACTTTCTCGCCGCCCCTGCGGGGCGTGTGTCCACCTGAAGGTGGCGGTCTGTGGTGCGCTCAATGCCCTTTTCTCATTCTGTCCGATTCAACCGGCTCCAGCCGGGCTTGCTCACCATCACCGGTATAGTTTCTCAAAAGTCATAAACGCCCTTTCCCTTGGCCTGGGCCTTGAGGCCATTTATTACCCGGTTAGAGAATCAAAGGTCATAAGAGGCGGGGCACCCCACGCACAAGATTCATTTGGGGATCCGTATGAGTAGAGAGTTCAGTCAAGACGCCGAGGCCGGTCGGCCGGTGGTTTTCGTGATGTGGGCTTTTTTCCGGCCACCAACCGGCGCAGCGTGGAGATGTTCAGCCGGTCGAGGTCCCGTCCGCGTTCGTCTACGCCTTTCGGCGTCTCGATCAGCATCGGCAGACCGAAAAAACGGCTGTCGTTGATGATGTGTCGAAAGGCGGCCCGGCCCAGGCAGCCTTTCCCGATGGCTGCGTGCCGGTCCACGCGCGAGCCCAGCGGCTTGAGTGAATCGTTGATGTGGAAACACCGGATGCGTTCCAGCCCGATGACTCGGGCGAACGTCTCCATCGTCTGTGCGTAGCCTTCCGCCGTACGCAGTTCATAGCCGGCCGCGAAGGCATGGCAGGTGTCGAAGCATACGCCGATCCGCTCCGGGTGCTGGACCAGATCGATGATGGCTGCGATGTGCTCGAACCGATGGCCGATGCTGGTCCCCTGGCCGGCGGTGATTTCGAGGAGGGTCTTGACTCGGAATCCTTCCGTCTGTTTGTGCACCAGATCGAGGGCCATGGCGATCCGGCGGATGCCCGCCGCCTCCCCGGCGCCCATGTGGGCCCCCGGGTGGGCGACCAGGCCGACGATGCCAAGCTGTTCACAACGGAGCAGTTCATCGTGAAAGGCCGTGATGCTCTGTCTCCAGATGGTATCGCCCGGCGCCGCCAGGTTGATCAGATAGGTGTCGTGGGCGAAGACGGTCTCGATGCCGGCCTGCCTGCGGGCCTGCTGCCAGGCCTCGATCTCCACCTCCCCGAGCGGCCTGGCCCGCCATTGCCGCTGATTCTTCACGAACACCTGGATGACGTCGCAACCGGCCGCGACGGCCCGCTCGAAGGCGGTATGTAACCCGCCGCTGACGGACACATGCGCGCCAAACCGCCGCTGGGTCGCGGGAAGGGGGTTACAACGCTTTTTGTTCATCAGGCACCGCGGAGGCATTGGGCTGGGTGGATCCAGGACGGTTTGAAGATTGACGGCGAGCTGCAATTCTAGACAATAATTTCATGCGATACATTCTACTGACCATCACGTCGCTCACAATCCTCTCCGCCCCGACCAGGGGCCAGACGACAACTCAACCGGCGGACAACGGCTGGAAACTCGTCTGGTCTGACGAGTTTGACGGCCCGGAGCTGTCCAGGAAGAAATGGAACGTGCTGCTTCGCGAGCAGAGCAAACACAACGAACGGCAGTATTACCTGCCGGATGAAGTCTACGTCGAGAAGGGCTGGCTGCGATTGCGCAGCCGGGCCCGCGCTTATGGCTCCCAGCGTTACACGAGCGGTCGCGTGGATACGAGCGGGAAGTTCGCCCCGGTTTACGGGCGGTTCGAAATTCGAGCCCGGCTCCCCGGGGGCAAGGGCCTCTGGCCGGCGCACTGGCTGTATCCGCAGAATCGCGATTGGGCGATGGAACGGCTCATGACGGAAGCTATCGAGCGCGGACAGGAACGCTCGATCCCTGAGCATCGCCCGTGGTACAGCGAAATCGACATCATGGAGTTTCTCGGCCATGAGCCGAACGTGGTCTACGGCACGCTGCACTACCACACGTTCGACGGCAAGAAAAAGAGAACCTATGGCACATTCAAGGGCGACATCGATTTCACCAAGGACTTTCACGTTTACACGCTCGAATGGGAGCCTCACGAGCTGCGCTGGTTCGTCGATGATACGCTGATCCATTCGACCAACCTGGGCATTCCCCACACGCCGCACTATCTGATTCTCAACACCGCCGTCGGCGGGGACTGGCCGGGCGATCCGGACGAGACGACCGTCTTCCCCCAGTACCACGACATCGATTACGTGCGCGTCTACCAGCGCGAGGCGTATTTCGAGCGTCGTTAGCCAGGTGATCGCTGCCGGCCGCCTGCGCTGGTCTCGCGCGTGGGCGATCTGCCCGATGGCAATACTGTAGCAGGGATGATGCCCGCCGGCTGGCTGAGGCGGGTTGACGCGCCGCGCAGCGGCTCACTCCCCGATGATCTTGACCAGCACGCGCTTGCGACGCCGGCCGTCGAACTCCGCGTAGTGAATCTGTTCCCAGGGCCCCAGGTCCAGCTTGCCGCCGGTCACCGCTACCACCACCTCGCGGCCCATGATCTGCCGCTTCAGGTGAGCGTCGCCGTTGTCCTCGCCGGTCTGGTTGTGGCGATATCGTGAGATGGGCTCGTGGGGGGCGAGCTTTTCGAGCCATTCGTCATAGTCGGCGATCAACCCGGGTTCGGCGTCGTTGATGTAGACGCTGGCGGTGATGTGCATGGCATTGACCAGGCACAGGCCCTCCCGGATGCCGCTTTCGCGCAGCGCCTCTTCCACCTTGCCGGTGATGTTGATGTAATCCCGCCGATGCGGAGTCTGAAACCAAAGCTCCTGACGATAAGATTTCATAAAACCACCCCTCTTCCTCGAGCTCTTTATCCCTCTTTCCTTCCTGCAAGGCCCACGGAGACGTCAAGGTACATGCTCTGACTCTTGCACCCGAACGCTGAACCCTGAGCCCTGAACACCGAACCCTATTTCCTGATATAAATCGTCTGTCCGCTGGCATACTGGCAACGCTCATCCAGCAGCCATTCCACCATGGCGGCCACGTCATCCGGCTGCAGAGCCTGCTCGGCGGGAAAATCGGGGAACGGCGTTCGCAACGCCTGCGTCTCCACCGCGCCCGGACCCAGGGCGAACACCTTGATGCCCAACGGACGCCCCTCATCGGCCAGTCCGCGCGTGAAAGTGTTGACCCAGGCCTTGGTCGCGCCATACGCGGCAAAGCCGAGGAACGGATCGACCGCGGCCAGGCTCGAGATGTTGACGATGGTGCCCTTCGATTGCTTCAGCAGGGGCCATGCCGCCCGGCAGGCGAAGAACACAGAATGGATGTTCACGGCCACCAGGTCGGTGAACATCGCATCATTCATCTCTTCGATGGTGCTCAACGGCGCCACCCCGGCGTTGTTGATCAGCACGTCCAGCCCGCCGAATTCTTCGGTGCAGCGGGCGATGAGGGCGTCAACGTCCTCCGGGCGGGCCATGTTCGTCGGTTGGGCTACGCACCGCCCGCCGTTGCCGCACAGGGCCACCGTGGCCTCCAGTTCGACGGCGCTCCGTGCCGCCACCAGTACGTTGGCCCCCGCGCCGGTCAACCGCTGGGCGATGGCCCGCCCGATCCCGCGTCCCGCCCCGGTAATGATGCAGGCTTTGTGAGCAAGCGACATAGGTGTTGCCTTTCAAACGAGGTGTTTGTGGATTGCAGGCGGGGCAGCAGGAAGCGCTGCCGATCCTCCCACCCTGCAACCAGCCACCCCCAACCCATCACCCGTGGATACTACTGGGCTTCTCTGACTCTTGACCTCACCTCAACCAGCGCCTCATTAGAGATCATACCCTTGACCTCGAAGAGAATGTCTCCCTCGCGGTCGCGGTAGGTTTCAATCTGCTTGCCATCCACGTAAACCCAAACGTCGCGGTCTCTTGCGTTCACCAGCTTGAAGGCCGGCGAGAACCGCAGGTAGCGTCGACCGCTGATCCGCACGTCAGCCGCCTTGTTGTCGAGCTGCAGAACATAGTAGCCGCGGCCCTCGCTGAAGCCGTCGCCGTCGAAGTCGCCGGGGTCCGTGCGGACCAGACTGCCGACGTCCACGAGCAGCGGTGTGGGATGACGGTAATCGGCGGCCATGGGCGCCGCTTGGGCGGCGGAGTCGATGTCCGTCGGCCAAACCCGCATCATGGCCGCGAAGCTGAACCGCGTGTCCCCCGGCGGCAGGCGCCACAATACGCACAATCGCGGATCGTCCGGGCGGCGCAGCATCTGCCCGATGACTTGCCCGAACGGCACCACCAGCAGGTCCGCCCGTCCCCGTTCCTCACGACTGAACAGGGCGTAGGGGTCATGGGCGCCGCCCGGGGCGGCTTCGGCGGAACGTGCCACCACGGTCGGCTGGAAGCCCGCGTCGCCGTCAAGGCAGAAGCTCACCGCGGTGGTGATGACGTCCACCTCGCCAGTCGTGCCGGTGCATTCAATATAGACCCGTCCGTCTCGACGGATGGTATAAAGCCACTGTCGAACCGGCGGCTGTTCGCCGGCAGGGTCCAAGCCGCTGCCCGGGTGCCATTGGCAACGGACCACGATCTGGGCGGGCGATGCGTCGACCATTTCCTGGACGGCCTCAAGCCCCGGCCCGGGCCTCATCTGGGCCAGTACCTCCTCGATCCACGCGGCCGGGTCTGAAGATTGCGGCGGCACGACCGGCGCGGCCCCCAGAACGAGCCCGCCGGTCAGGCTCCGGGTCTTGGCCGGATCGCTGGACAGATCGAACCATTGGCTGATCAGGCCCTGGGAGAACACCAATTCAAAACGCTCGGCCGCGCCAACCACCAGCCGGCGGCCCTCCGAACGCGCATACAGATCGCCCGGCGTCAGCTCGGTCGGACCGAAAAGCTGCTTGACGTTGTTGACCAGCACGAGATCGTCCAGATAAAGGTCCACCGGCGACTCCAGCGGGTCGCACCAGAAGCGCATCTCACGGACATCGGCAAGGTTCACCTGGTTGGCCAGATTGCCCAGGTCGATGCGAATCAGGTTCCAGCCTTGGGCCAGGCTTGTACGCGGATGCGTGTAGGCCAGTGGAATATCCGTGCCGCTGCGAACGCTGAAGAGAAAACCGCTCAGCGGGCGCGGGCTGTACACGCTGAAGATCAGCAGGTGATAGGGGGTCCAGTCCCGCGGGAGGGCCCATTCGCTCTCCGCGCGATCCTCAGCGACCACGTGTTGCCACGAATCAGTCAGTGTCATCCGCAGGGCGCCGACACCCGTCTCCGGCCGGGCCTGCTGAGTGCTGATTTCCACCCCGCCGAGGCCGCGCTGAGGCTCCAGCCGAAAGAGCGACCCCTGAATGGGGGTCTCAAAATCGGCAATGATCTGGAACTTTGCGGGGCGCAGGTCCTCGTAGGCGGCCACCAGCCGGTCTGCCGTCGGGGCGGAACTGTCCCGACCGAAGGGCATGCCGGGGCGATTACAGCCTGCGACTGCGGTCAAAAAACAAAACAGGGTGGCGGAAAGGCGTCTGATTGTGTTTGGTAGACTCATATCGCTACCTCGTGGTTCTTCCCTCGCGCGGCATGATACCGGTCCCTGGACTCGGAACATAAGGAGCGGCCTCGAATGGGTCAACCCTGTAGCCGTTCATTGCCGTGGGGGACTGAATGGGGACGCGTTCGACAGCGATAGACCACTTTTCCGGGGGGCATCCCACCTGTCTGATTCCTGGGGGGATCTTGCCGGCTTGATTCGGCGCGAAATTGTTGTGCTGGAAAGGGCACTAACTCCGCACAAATTCCAGCACCCGGTCAAACGGGTCGGTTCGGTCCCGGTGGGCGGCGACGAAGGTCCAGCCGCCGGCCTCGGCGAAGATCGCCTTGGCCGCTTCAGGCTGATCGTGAGCCACCTCCACCAGCAGGCGACCCGTGGCGGACAGGATGGCCGGGGCTTCGGCGGCGAACCGGCGGTACATGACCAGCCCGTCACCGTTGGGGCCGACCAGCGCCGACCGCGGCTCGTGGTTGCGGACGTTCGGCGGCAGTTCGGCAAAGACCTTTTCGCTGATGTAGGGGGGATTGGAGACGACCAGGTCGAAACCGCCTTCCGGGATCGCGTCGGCGGGCAGATCCGCAAGGTCCGCGTGCACCGTCCGTACCCGCTCGGCAAGCTGGTGCTTTTGAATGTTCTCAGCCGCAACCGCGAGGGCCTCTTCGGATACATCCGAGGCCACAAGTTGCGCGTTCTTGGCGTACTTGGCAACCGCGACGGCGATGCAACCGCTGCCGGTGCCAACGTCAAGAATTCGCCAGGTGCGGTCGGGTTCCTGCCGGCAGATGCCGATGACCCGCTCGACCAGGGCTTCGGTCTCCGGGCGGGGGATCAGCACGGCCGGCGTGACCTTGAATTCCAGCGAGAAGAACTCGCGATAGCCCAGCAGATAGGCGATGGGGGTATGCTCGCCGGCCTGGCGGACCAGTTCACGAAAAGTGGCCCGCTGCTCGTCAGTGGGCTCCTGCTCGTAGCGGGTGTAGAGCTCGATCTTCTTGCAGCCCATGGCCCGGGCCAGGAGCAGCTCGGCTGCCAGCCGGCCGCCCTCGACGCCGCGGTCCTGAAACCACCGGGTGGTCCACTCCAACAGCCGCCCGACCGTCCACGGGGCCTGACGTTCGCTCGTCCCTGGCGTTGACATGATCCCTTCCGTTTGCCTCTTATCGCTGCTACTGGCTCCAGTCCTCAACCATGAGGCCCCGCATGTGCTGAAAATCAGTATCTCGGGAGACCACGGTGGTGCCGGAGGCGAGAGCCGCAGCAGCAATCCATAGATCGTTATCGTCTACTGCCAGTCCGTGTCGCTCGCAATCGAGCCTGAGCTGTGCGTAGAACTCCCCTGCGGCACAAGGGAGAGGTTCGCAGGGAATCGCCCGGAGAAGTTGTGCTATCTCAGCCTCGAGATCCCGTCGGCGTTTTCCCGACGGAAGCCGCTCCATGCCATAACGAATCTCACCTTCCACAACAGGACAGATGACCGCTCTGTCCCCTATCGGAAGCGTCCTTGCCCGGCCGGAGACCCGCGGATGCTTTTTCGCAAGATCGCTGAAAGCATTCGTGTCCAGCAAGTAGATCATTCTTCGTCGAAAGCGCCCTTCCGCTGGGGTGGATGCTTTCTCTCCTCAATTGCCCGTTCGAACTCATCGATAATGTCAGGGTCAACCGGGCCCATCGCATCGAGAGCTGCACAGATCGCCGCTGCCGAGCCAGGCGGTGCGTCTTCAAGACTGGGTTGAACCGAAACAGTTACCGCTTGACCTTCGCGAAACGGCAGGGGCTCTTCCAGCTTAATCGTTCTTCCCTTGATGACACCTTTGCAGGTCATACGCCACCTCCTGCCGGTAAACGGCGGCACGTACATGCGCCCCCATTGTACTACTTCGCCTGATAGATCTCCATTCCCGCCTTGCGGAACTCCTCGCTTCGCTCCTGCATGCCTTTCGCGATCGCCTCGGCCTCGGTGAGGCCTTTCTTCTCCGCATAATCGCGCACGTCCTGCGTGATCTTCATCGCGCAGAAATGCGGCCCGCACATACTGCAGAAATGGGCCGTCTTGGCCCCTTCCTGCGGCAGGGTTTCGTCGTGGAACTCAATAGCGGTCTCGGGATCCAGCGAGAGGTTGAACTGGTCCTGCCAGCGGAACTCGAAGCGGGCCTTGGACAGCACGTTGTCGCGGTACTGCGCGCCCGGGTGACCCTTGGCCAGGTCGGCCGCGTGGGCGGCGATCTTGTAGGCGATCACGCCGTCGCGCACGTCCTTCTTGTTGGGCAGGCCGAGGTGCTCCTTGGGCGTCACGTAACACAACAGGGCCGTTCCGTACCAGCCGATCATGGCCGCGCCGATCGCGCTGGTGATGTGGTCATAACCCGGGGCAATGTCCGTGGTCAGCGGCCCCAGCGTGTAGAAGGGGGCTTCGTGGCACCACTCGAGCTGTTTGGTCATGTTCTCGTGGATCATGTGCATGGGGATGTGGCCGGGGCCCTCGTTCATCACCTGCACGCCATGCTCCCATGCGCGCTTGGTCAATTCGCCCTGCGTCTTGAGTTCCGCGAACTGGGCCTCGTCGTTGGCGTCGGCCAGGCACCCCGGCCGCAGGCCGTCGCCGATGGAGAACGCCACGTCGTAGGCGGCCATGATCTCGCAGATCTCGTCCCAGTGGGTGTACGCGAAATTCTCCTGGTGATGGGCCAGGCACCACTTCGCATGGATAGACCCGCCGCGCGAGACGATGCCGGTGACGCGCTTGGCCGTCAGCGGGATATAGCGCAGCAGCACGCCGGCGTGGATCGTGAAATAGTCCACCCCCTGCTCGGCCTGCTCGATCAGCGTATCGCGGAAGATCTCCCAGGTGAGCTCCTCAGCCTTGCCGTCGACTTTCTCGAGCGCCTGGTAGATGGGCACCGTTCCCACCGGCACCGGCGAGTTGCGGATGATCCACTCGCGCGTCTCATGGATGTTCTGGCCCGTCGAAAGATCCATCACCGTGTCCGCGCCCCAGCGGATGGCCCAGACCATCTTCTCGATCTCCTCTTCGATCGAGGAGCTGATGGCCGAGTTGCCCAGGTTGGCGTTGATCTTCACCAGGAAGTTCCGCCCGATGATCATGGGCTCCAGTTCGGGGTGGTTGATGTTGCAGGGGATGATGGCTCGTCCGCGGGCGACCTCGCTGCGCACGAACTCGGGCGTGATCACCTCCGGGATGGCCGCACCCCAGGAGTGGCCCGGATGCTGGGCCAACATCCGCGGGTCGTGGGACCGGCCATCTGACCCGCCTGCGCCGGCCAGACTGCGGTGCCACATTTCCCGCCGGCAGTTCTCGCGGATGGCGATAAATTCCATCTCCGGGGTGATGATGCCCTGGCGGGCATAGTGCATCTGGGTGACGCACCGGCCGGCCCGGGCCCGCAGCGGCTTGCGCAGATGCTTGAAACGCAGAGAGTCAAGGCGGGAATCCGCCAGTCGTTCCCGCCCATATTCTGAACTGGGCCCAGGCAGTTCCTCCACGTCGCCGCGGGCCAGGATCCACTCCCGGCGGATGGGGGAAAGCCCCTGGTGCACGTCAATGCGAACGTCCGGATCGGTATACGGTCCGGAGGTGTCATAAACCGTGACCGGCGGGTTGGGTTCGTCCTTCCCGCCGGGCAATGGCGAGCGCGTTGGCGACAGCGGAATCTCGCGCATGGGCACCCGGATCTGCGGGTGCATTGTTCCCGCCACGTAAATCTTCCGTGACCCCGGCAGCGGCCCCCGCGTGATAACCTCGTCGCGGACCACGTTACCCTGCGGTTTATCCAGTCCATTGTGTGCCATTGATATTCCCTCTTGCGCCCGGCTGGCGCCCGGCCCTGTGGTGGTGGGAAGGTCGTCACGGTCAGATCGTGTGTGCCACGGCTGTTTCAGCCGTGCCTGGATCGGTGGGGTGACATCGCCTTCCCTACGCAGCTCCCCGCCGTCGGCCTTGCTCCCCGTACGAGGGGGGCTGCCCGGCCAGTTCGACTGATCAGGTTCCAAGGGTCGGGCTGCGGACCATGCAGCCCATCTCAGGCCGGCCCGGATCCCCAGCCAAAGGCCAGGTGCCGGCCACCCCCGGCGAATCCGGTTCAACTGTAGGGCTCGGGCTTACGAAGATCAAGGCTGGGCTTACTATCCACCCGTCCTGGTTAGTACGGACGGATGGCCGTCAAGCATCGAAAAGGGCGGAAATGCTTGTCGTTAAGGGTCGCAACCGGCAGCCCCAGACGAAGGCACGAGCTGGCAATCAGACAATCGTGCCAGCCGGTGTTAGGGGGGCAGACGATGAGGAACGGCATCGCTTCGGGGCGGCCTCGCAGGCAGGCAAGGAGAATGGAGCTGCCGATCATCGTCTTGGATTCAGCGATCTGATCGTCGCTCTGACCGTTCCCTCAGCCTGCGAGTGGCTTCCTCAGAATCGGCCATGTCGTTTCGATCACGCCAGATTCCAAAGGCGGGCAGGCTTGAGAGGCTGTCCGGCTTACTTTCAAGGGGGGTAACCTCGACAGGTGTCCCGTCAGCCGGCCGGAGTTCGCCTTCAAGCACAACAACACCGCCCCTAACAATTCCCCGGTAAGTCATTGGGCCGTCCTCCATCGTGCCGGAGGAATCCGCCGGCGAGGCCAATAATCCAAACTCACTGTAGTGGCGGGCTATTAAAGATCAAGGTTAGCGCATTTTGAACCCGATGACGCTATTATGATATGACCGATGATGCAGGGAGGTGCATATGGTACTGCGGATTCACGGACACCACCTTGAGGTTTCCGAAGCGCTGGACGCCCACATTACCGAACGCTTCAAATCGGCCCTGGACCAGCTTGACCACATGGTCCAGGAAATTACCGTCCGGCTAGAAGACGTGAACGGTCCCAAGGGAGGGGTCGATAAGCGTTGTCACGCCACCGTTTACCTGCGGGCCGGCGGCACCGTAGTGGTGGACGAGGTGAACTCCGATATGTACGCCGCGGCCAGCCTGGTGGCCGACCGGCTCAAGAACGTCATCGGCCGTAAGGTCCAAAAAATACGCGAGCGATAACCGCTGCGGGTCATGGCCGTGGGGGGCGGGCGTCTCGCCCGCCTCGAAGTCGCTTAGGAACGCCATTGCGCGGGATTACTTATCAGGCGGGACAGGTGGAGGCGCCTTGGCTGTATCCGCCTTGGCCCCGTGCGGCAGCAGCCTCAGCGCCACTGTCGCCTTCTGCCCCGCTTTGATTTCCACGGCCTTCGACTCCGAGAACCCCAGCGACCCCGGGTCTGATGGCGTGCAGAGCACGTGTACGGTCTCGGCCGGGAGGTTGCGAATCTGGTAGGGCTTGCCCGGCTCGATGAAGAAGAAGCCCAGCAGGTCGCGCGGGTACTTGATGGCCGTCGTTCGCTCTTCGCCCAGGTCGATCGGCGAGAGGGCGACGAACGCGATGCCCCATTCGAGATGCCCCTCCGGCTTCTCCAGCGTGACCTCCAGCGTCTCGCTTCCAGGTGGCTGGAGGTCTCTCTTAGCCGTTTGCCCTGCGACCACCTCCACGTCATGCCGATAGCCGAGCACTTCGCCAGGCCCTTTGCTCCAATCCTCTGCTTTGTTGGTCCCCTTGCTCCACGGGCTGCTGACTCCCTTGGGCGTCTGCGCGCGGAAAGCGACGACGGAGTAACGGCCGGCCGGAAGGGGGGGACTGCTGAACAGGCCCTCTGCATCCGGACTTGCGAAAGTCGGCTTCCCATCCCGTGGCAGAATGATCACGGCCAGCCCTTCGCCTTCGATCGGCTTGCCCTGCTGGTCGTGCAGGCGGCCGCTGATGTGGCCCGCTAGAGGCACCTGCCCCTTGGGCAATAACTGCTGATGCTTCTTGAGGTAGTCAAGCGTGAACCGATCCACGTCGGCCCGCCGGGGCGCGCTGGCCAGCGGATAGTTCGCCATTTTCCCGGCCAGAAACGCGGTCTTGCCAGCCTCGACTGCCGCCTCGGCCGTCTTCTCCGGCAGCTTCGATTCCTGCTTGGACTCCATGGCGGCTTTTTCCGCTTCCGCGACCCACTTGTCGGCCTGCTCCTGCAGCTCCTTCAAAAGGGCCGCGCGTGTCGCATCGCCCTGTGCGCTTTGCCAACGGGCTCGCAGCGCCTCATAAGCCTGCTTGTTAACCGGGTAAGCAGCCGGCGGGTCGAACCCGAACCGCCGGTAGAATTCGTGATAATACTGTGCGGCCATCAACTTGACGCCGGCCGTTCGCACACCCCATACGCCCTGGTTTTGCCGGTAATTAAGTGCTTTCATCTGCTGTTCGTGCGCGAACGCGAATGCCAGCTTGAGCCGGCCGATTTCGTCCCGAAGATCCTGCGTGGAGGGCTGCGTGGATGCAGTGGCCTGTCCTCCCGATGCCGGTGCGGTGCTGGTGATTCCTTCTTTGGCGATCGCAGGGGTCGGTTCCGTGGCAGTGTTCCCCGTGCTCGCCTGCCTTTCCGGCGACACGGCCTTGAAGCTGACCGCAAAGCGTCTGCCCTCGATCCCCTCAGAGTCCGGGCCGAGCGGCACATCGAGCACCTGGCTCTCCTGAAGTATGAGGCTGGGGATGATCCCGCAGTTCTCGAGTTCGGCAGAGCCCTGGCGCAAAACGCGGCCGTCATCGCCGAGAATCTCGACGCTCGCTCGCCACCGCGTCTTCGGCCAGGAGGAACAATCCACGTGGATCCCAGCCCGCCAGTGGCCGCTTGCCCGCGAAAACTCAATCCACTTTGTAGAAGCGGTGTAACGCTCTCCGGCCGGGGCGGTGAGGCTCATCGGGATCTGGCGGTCGAGTTCCACGCGCCCTTCGGCCCGCCCCCTGTCAGCCCCGGCGGGGCGCGTGGACACAATCCGCGAAGATTCCCGGCGAATATCCTGCGTCGCTACGGCCGTTGTCGTCGGAACCTTCTTGCCGGGCTTCAGGGGAACACGTCGGAACTTCGCCCACTCGATCGTCTGCGTCTTGAGCTCAACGCGATCGAGCTTTTCGAGCGGCAGATTGCCGAAATCGAGAGTGGCCGAGACAAAGCCCCTGGCCTTGGCATGGGTACTCCCGGTCGCTCGATAGGCCTTGCCGGCCTTGTCGTAGGCAACCACGTATGATTCCCGCTGCGGCTCGTGATCCGTATACGCTACCTCGAGCTCGAATCCGCCGGCTTTCTCACGCGGTTTGTGGAACACCACTCCGCCATCTTCATACGTCGCTGGGATCATCCTGTCCGGCGGTTGCGAGGCAACCGTCTCAGGTTCCCCGACGGGGACGCCGACCTCCAGGTCAAGCTCGCCCTCCACATCCGCCGGCATAGCGGCACTCACCGCGCCAATGTCGTTGTCCTCCAGCACTGCGCCGCGGGCATCCAGTATGTTCATTACTGTCATCCCGATCCGCGTGTCGGCGAACTTGTATCGGAGATCGCGCGGATCGCCGCCGATCACCCGAAATGCAAACTTATAGCGCTTGTCGGTTGGGGCGTGGACTGGTTCCGGAGTTGATCGCTGGTAGGGCGCGACCTCAAGTTTAGAACCGTCCGGCCGCCACCAGCCCGCCGAGCCCGTTGGACTCTCGGCTACAGCGAGAAGTTCAATCGAAATCCCGCTCGGGAGGATCTTTCTGAACGCGCTGCCTGAGTTGTCATCCTTGTTCCCGTCCGCCACCGTCGGGCTCGAAGCAAATGCAGCCAGATGGACGCCGGCCGCGATAACGAGAACCATGCCCATGGCGATCAGGTCCGCTGTCCAGCCCGTGGAGCGGTCCACGTCGCTCTTGGGCATGCCGACCAGCCGCCGGATGCGCGCCAGCAGCGACCCGCTGGTTGCCGCCACCGCCAGCCGCGCCGGCTCTGCCCGCAGCAGTTCCATTCGCTCCAACGCGCGTGCGTAACTGAGCACGTTGCCACTTACCGCGACGGCCATATCATCGCAGCAATGCTCGCGCTCAACTCGTATCCGCCGCGAAACCCACCATACGGCCGGATGATAGAAAAGTACCGTCTCAACCACGCTCTGAAGAATGTTCACGAGATAGTCATATCGCCGGATATGAGCGAGCTCGTGGGCCAGCACCGCCCGTAACTGCTCCGGCGTCAGCCCGGTGATCGCGCTGGCCGGCAACAGAATCACCGGCCGGAGCCATCCGATGGCCATCGGCGCCTGCGCCTCCGCCGAGACCAGCAGCCGCACCGGCCGGCTCACCCGCAGCCGCTTGGCCAGCTCCGCCACTGCCGCCCGCGCCTCTGAAATCTGAAGTTTCCAATCGGAAATCTCCCCCGACCGATCCCGCCGGATCTTCTGGACCTGCACCCACCCGCCCAGCAGCCGCAGCGATAACACCGACATGCCCACCAGCCACACCACCACAAACCACGGCAGGTACGGCTCCAGCCTCTCAACCACCGCCCGTCCCCATCCGGCGGAGCCCGCCGCTTCGGGGGGGGCGGGCGTCTCGCCCGCCTTGTGTAGCACCGGCATCTCGCTGGTGAGCGAGTTGATAAGCCTCCTGCCCGCCATCTGACCCGCCCCTGACAAGCGGAGGCTTTGCGGAGATTCGTTCTGAATCAGGTGACGTTTCGAAGGCAGTAGCGCCCGCGTCTCCGGCGGCCCCGACTGTGGCTGCCGCAACCGTGAGCTTGTCCGCAGGGCTTCCCACGATCAATACCGTCACCCCGGCCGCAACCACCATCAGCAGCAACCCCGCGCAGCCGGCCACATACCGTGCATTCGCCGAATGCCGTCGCAATGCCGCCAGCACTGCTGCGACAAGTAGGGCAACAAGCGCTCCTTGCCATACGAAATGCACTAGCGTCCACCCCAGCCGGTAGACGATCGTCTCCGGGAGGAGCCCGGCCACCGACCCCAACTGAAAACTGAGAACTGATAACGGAGAACTCATGACTGCTCCCTCTCAAGCTCGTCCAGCAGCTCGCGAATGGCCGTCAGTTCCTCGGGAGACGCCTTTTTGATCGCCAGGGCTTGCATGATCAGCTTCCGCGCCGAGCCCGCGAAGGCCCGGTCCAGCAGGTCGTGGACAAGCTGCCGCTGGGTCTGGTCTTCGGCCAGGCGGGCGTTATAGACGTGTGTCCGCGCCGACTCGTCGCGCGTCACAAGCCCTTTTTCCATCATGATTTGCAGAAGCTTCAGGACGGTGGTATAGCCCACGCGTTGCCGCTGGCTCAGCTCGTCGTGGACCTGCCGGACGGTACTCGGCCCGCGCTTCCAGAGCACCCGCAAGATGGCCAGCTCCGCGTCGGTAGGGCGGGGCAACTTCGTATCACCCATGGCAGGATCTCCTGGTGTGCTTGAACCTGCAGCGGCCGGGCCGGGTCCCCGGCGAAAGCTGGATGCCGGCCGGTTCCCTGGTCGAGAACCACCGGTACGGAGCCCGGCCGCTACACTTGTTCACTTTCTTAGATGCTTCATCTTACGAAAGATTTCGTAAAAGCCAACGAAGATCTTCGTAGATGTTTTCCTGCGTTCGCACCCGCATGTACTGGCTGCCATGCCGCGTGCGAGCCCACTTGGATTGCCCCGTCCCGTTTTCACGTGCCTGCTTTCCCCCTTCCCCTCTTTCCTCCTTTCCAACTTTCCCACTTTTCAACTTTCCCACCTTCCCACCTTCTCACTTTCTCACGTCAGCAACAAAAAAGCCTCGCGCGACCGCATGGGCCACGCGAGGCTTTTCTTCAATCCGAAATTGGCGATTTCAAATCTGAAATCTCAAATCCGCAATCACTCCGCCCACTCGGTATGGAACACACCCGGCTTATCCACCCGCTCATACGTGTGGGCGCCGAAGAAATCGCGCTGGGCCTGGATGAGATTGGCCGGCAGCCGGCCGCGCCGGTAGCTGTCGTAATAGGCCAGGGCCGACGAGAACGCTGGCACCGGGATGCCCAGCTCCGCGGCCGTCGCCACCACCTTGCGCCAGTTGGCCTGGCTGCGATCGATGATCTCCTTGAAGTACGGGTCCAGCAGCAGGTTGGCCAGCTTCGGGTCGCGGTCGAAGGCCTGCTTGATGCGGTTGAGGAAGTGCGCCCGGATGATGCATCCGCCGCGCCAGATCATCGCGATCTCGCCGTAATTGAGGTCCCACTTGTATTCCGCGGCGGCCGCCCGCATGAGCTGGAAGCCCTGGGCGTACGAGCAGATCTTCGAGGCGTACAGCGCGTCGCGGATCGCGTCGATGAACTGCTCGCGGTTGCCGGTGTACTTGTCCGGCGGGCCGCTCAGGATCTTGCTGGCGGCCACACGCTCGTCCTTGATCGCGGAGATGCAGCGGGCGAACACGGCCTCGGCGATGGTGGGGGCGGCCACGCCCAGATCCAGGGCCGACTGGCTGGTCCACTTGCCGGTTCCCTTCTGCCCGGCCTTGTCCAGGATCATCTCCACCAGCGGCTTGCCGGTATCGGCATCGATCTTGTTGAAAATCTTGGTCGTGATGTCGATCAGGAAGCTGTCCAGATCGCCGGAGTTCCACTGGGCGAACACCTCGTGGAGCGCCTTGGCGTCCAGGCCGAGGGCGTTGCTGAGGATGTAGTACGCCTCGGAGATGAGCTGCATGTCGCCGTACTCGATGCCGTTGTGGACCATCTTCACGTAGTGGCCCGCGCCGTCCGGCCCGATGTAGGCGCAGCAGGGCACGCCGTCCTTGGTTTCGATGGGCTTGCCGGTCTGCGGATCCACGTGCGCGGCGATCTTGGTGAACACCGGCTCGATGAGCTTGTACGCCTCCGGCTGGCCGCCGGGCATGATACTCGGGCCCTTCAAGGCCCCTTCCTCCCCGCCGGAAACGCCGGTGCCGATGAACAGCAGGCCCTTCTCGCTCAGGGCCTTATTCCGCCGGATGGTGTCCTGGAAAAAGCTGTTGCCGCCGTCGATCACCAGGTCACCCTTGGACAGCAGCGGCACGAGCTGATCGATCACCGCGTCGGTGGCCGCGCCGGCCTTGACCATGAGCATGATCCGCCGGGGCGTCTCCAGGAGGTTGACGAACTCCTCCATCGTCTTGCCGGCCACGAATTTCCTGCCCTTGGCCGGGCCGTCCATGAACCTCTGGGTCTTCTCCCAGGTGCGGTTATAGACCGCCATGCTGTACCCGCGGCTCTCGATATTGAGCGCGAGATTGCTGCCCATGACGTCCAGACCGATCAAACCGAACTGCTGCTTGGCCATCGAAGCGTTTCTCCGAAACTGCGTTTTCTCCGAAAACTGTCTTACCGGCTCACGTTTGCACTTGCGCACTTCCCCGCTTGCCCACGCCCGTGCATCTTCCTGCTTTCCCACCTTCCCACTTGCCCGCTTGCCCGCGTTCGCCCTTTCCCCCTGCGTAGTCCCGGCGGTGGGTACCCCTGTGGCCCCTGGCATCTCCTCGGGGGGGACCCCTGTGACCCCGTCATCTCGCCCGTGCGTGCCCCATCCTTTCCAGGCTGAGGGGAGCGACTGCTCGTCAGGCGGAACCGTGAGGCGCAAGGCGCTTCAGACGCGGCAACACACCCCGCCCGGAACCGCGTGATTCTAAGCAAGACTCCGGCGGGTTCAAGCCACCGGCAGGCTGATGCCAGCCCGAGGCCTTCGCGTATGCTGGCCATGGCCGCTGGTTATGGCCGGAACAAGGTGGTCGATCTGTGCGCGCTCCGTAAACAATGCGTTTTGCGGCACTTGCATGGACCTCATGGAAGGCTGTGCGGATACCAAAGGTTTCTTCAGCTCGCTGGAGAAGCCTGGAAACGCGGGTAGACCATCGCGGCTTGTCCCGCGATTCGCCTGTTCGCGACATGCTTAGGTTGTACGCCGCCGCTACAAACAACTGACAAAAGGACGACTGACCCAACAACTGACAACTAACAACTGACACTCCTGCACAAGCTCCCTGGGTTGCTGGCACGCCCCGCGCCAGGGCTCCAAGCACCCACTCTCTGTGACCTCTGTGTCCTCGGTGGCCGCAAGCTCTTCTATTCTCTGTGGCCGAAGGGTTCTCCATGCTCTCTACGGCTGAACGCTGGATCGCCAATCGGATTTGTGGTTTCCTTAAGTCTCTCAGTTCAATGACGTTACATCGAGATAGGGCCTTTTTCGGGAGATGCCCCTGGTTGGCCGTGAGTTCTTCAGCGGGTTACAATGCCGACACCTTGGAGCAATCCCGAACTGGAGCATCTGTAAACTATGGTTATCTCTCACGGCTCACCCACGGCCGACCTCAAAGAACAGGACATCCGTGATTTCGTTGCCCGCGCTACCGCCAATCTCCCGGTGAACGGCAAGCGCGTGCTGGCCATTATCCCTGACCATACCCGCAGTGGCCCGACCGGCACGATGTTCCGGGCCATCGTCGAGGCCCTTCGCGGCCGGGTCCGCAAGATCGACTTCCTCATCGCCCTGGGCACCCACCCCCCGATGCCGGAGGACAAGATCGACCAGTTGCTGGGCATGACCGCCGAGGAACGCAAGACCCAGTATGGCGACGTGACCGTCTTTAACCACCATTGGGATCAGCCCTCCGCCCTCAAGCTCGTCGGCCAACTCTCAACCGAGCAGGTCGAAGAGCTGACCTCCGGCATGCTCAGCATGGCCGTGCCGGTGCAGGTCAACAAGCTCGTTTTCGATTACGACCACGTGATCATCTGCGGGCCGGTCTTCCCGCACGAGGTCATGGGTTTCTCCGGCGGGCACAAATACCTCTTCCCCGGCATCGCCGCCCCCGGCATCATCAACTTCACCCACTGGGTGGGGGCCCTCCTGACCAACCCGGTGGTCAACGGGACGCGTGATACCCGCGTCCGCGCCACCATCGAGGCCGCCGCCGACATGGTTTCCGGGGAGCGCAGCCTGATCGCCTACGTGGTGGATACCAAGGCTGTCCGCGGCCTGTTTGCCGGCCCGGTCCGCGAGGCCTGGAAGGCGGCTGTGGCTCTCTCCGACCAGGTGCACATCGTCTACCGCGACAAGCCGTATAAGACGGTCCTGTCCTGCGCCCCGCCCATGTACGACGACATCTGGACGGCCGGCAAGTGCATGTACAAGCTCGAGCCGGTGGTCGCCGATGGCGGCACGCTGATCATCTACGCCCCGCACATCGACGAGGTGTCCTACACCCACGGCAAGGTCCTCGACGAGATCGGCTATCACACCCGCGACTACTTTGTAAAGCAGTGGGAGAAGTTCAAGAATTACCCCTGGGGCGTGGTTGCCCACAGCACGCACGTCAAGGGCGTGGGCAAGTACGAGCACGGCGTGGAAACGCCGCGCGTCAACGTGGTCCTGGCCACCCGGATCCCCGAGGAGCGTTGCCGCCGGATCAACCTCGGCTACATGGACCCGGCCACGATCAACCCCCAGGACTACGCCAACCGCGAAGACGAAGGCGTCCTGCTGGTCCCGAAGGCGGGGGAGATCCTATACCGTCTCAGGGATATGAGTAAGTTCGGCTGATGCGAGGAACTGCAATGCAGCAAACTCTAACGATCGAGTACGGCGATGATCTTCTGGCCGGCCTTGGTCTGTCACCGGCCGAGTTCAACGAAGAAGCGAAATTCCTGTTGGCTGCCAAGCTCTACGAGCTCGGTCGATTCACCGCCGGCCAAGCCGCCCGATTTTGTGGAAAATCGCGGATCGAGTTCCTGTTGTCGCTTCCCAGAATAGGAGTCCCCGCCTGCAATCTTCGCGAGGAGGACGCTCAGGTCGAGTTGGAATTCGGACGCAATGAATGATCGAATGGTAGTCAATGCCGGGCCACTGATCGCCCTCGCGCGAGCCGAGGCGCTTGATGTTGTTGCACGCCTGCCGTTCGAGTTCATTTGTCCGGAAGAGGTGGCAGCGGAACTCCGTGCAGGCGTTCAGGCTGGCTACCCCATAGCCCATCCTGGGTGGTTGAGGACGCTTGCGTTGGCGGAGCCTTTGCACCCAATCGCACTGAGCACATTAGACCGGGGGGTGAGGCCGCTGTCATTCAACTTGCTTTGGAACAAAAGATTCCGTACGTGTGCATGGATGATCTGAAGGGACGGCGCGTGGCGCTGGCGGCCGGGCTTTCGGTGACTGGTTCGCTTGGCTTGCTGGTCCGTGCCAAGAGGAAAGGGCTCCTCCCTGTGGTGAAACCCGTCATTGAAAAAGGCATGGGGGAGGGGGTCTGGTACGATCCGAAGCTGGTGCTCCGGGTACTCCGAGATGTCGGTGAGTGATTGACGCCCCTTAGCCCTCGCCCCTCACCCCTCCCCCCTCGCCCCTAATCCCTTTCCCCCGCACCTCTTGAGTTCCGGGAACCATCGGCTAACATCGGGCGTAATAAGGTAGACCAACCGGTCCGCCGGGCGACTGCGGGTCCGGTGTTAAAGATCTGGCTAACAAGTACTTAAGTTTCGACTGGCCATCCTGGCAGTCTCTGACGCACGCGAGAGCGAACGCATGGCACACGATCACATTAAATCGTCCATCGAGGCCCAGACCGGGCGATCCAGCCTCCTGCTGATCGCTACCTTTATGGGCGGCATCCTGGTGCTCAATGCTTTCCTGGCCGAGTGGATCTTCGACTCGCCCCAGATATCCGCCATGTTTGCTCTGGCCTCCGCCATTCTGCTGGGGGCGCCGCTTGTGGCTCATGCCCTGAAGCACCTCTTCCACGGCCACATGCACATGGATGAGCTGGTCGCGCTGGCGGTTGTGGCCGCCGTTGCCGTCGGCGAGTACAAGGAAGCCGGCGTCATCGCCTTTTTCATGATTATCTCGACCCTGATCGAGACCCGGACCGCCTTGGGCGCCCGGGCCTCCATCGAGTCGCTCATTCGCCTGACTCCCAAACGCACCCGGCGCGTGCTGCCGGACGGCACCGAGGAGGAAGTCGATACGGCCAACATCCAGCCGGGCGACATCATCCGTGTTCGCCCCGGCGATAACATTGCCGCTGACGGCGTCGTGATGAACGGCGAATCCACCGTCAACCAAGCCAACATCACCGGCGAATCTCTTCCCGTTGACAAAGTCGCCGGTGACGAGGTGTTTAATGGTACTGTCAATTTAAGTGGCTCGCTGGATATCCGTGTGACCAAGGCTGGTTCCGAAACCACCCTCGGTCGGGTCCAGCGGCTGATTCTGGATGCCGAGCGCACCCGCATCCCCCTCATGCGGCTCATCGACCAGTACAGTGCCTGGTACACCCCGACCATCCTGATGCTGGCCGGCATCGTCCTGTTCTTCAAGCAGGGCAGCGACGGTGTCGAGCGGGCCATTACCATGCTCGTGGTGGCCTGCCCGTGCGCCCTGGTCCTGGCCACCCCGACGGCCATGGTCGCGGCTTTGTCCTGTGCCGCCCGCCTGGGCATTCTGGTCAAGAATGTCGTGACCCTGGAAGGGGCCCGCAACCTGACGGCCGTCGTGTTCGACAAGACCGGCACGCTGACCACCGGCGAATTGTCTGTGACCCAGTTGAAGCCGGCCCCGGGCGTGGAAGGCGCCGATCTGCTCATGACCGCTGCTTCGGCCGACCAGCTTTCACACCATCCGAACGCCCGTGCCCTGGTGGCCGTGGCCGCCAAAGCCAAGCTCAAACTCGACCGGCCGGAGAAGTTCGAAGAAGTCTCCGGCAAAGGCGTGATTGCCACGGTTAACGGCAGGAACGTGCTGGTGGGGCGGGCCACCTTCCTGGCCGATCATGGCGTGGACATGAGCCTGCTCAATGATCCCAAGTTCCAGGAGCCCGAGGGCGTCAGCGTCCTGTATGTGGCGCGCGACGGCAAGCTCATCGGTTGGGTTGGTCTGGAAGACCGCACCCGTCCCGAGGCCCGTCAAGCCATCGAAGAGTTGCGCGAACTGGGTGTTCGCACGCTGACCATGGTCACCGGCGATAAATGGTCTGTGGCTCGTCGCGTGGCCTCTGAGATGGGCGCGACCGACGTGCATGCCGAGGTCCTGCCCGCCCAGAAGCTGGAGATCGTGGATTCGCTGAAGCGTAACCGGCATCGGGTCGCGGTGATCGGCGACGGCGTGAACGACGCCCCGGCTCTGGCCGCCGGCGATCTGGGTATCGCCATGGGCGCCGCCGGCAGCGACGTGGCCATCAACTCGGCCAGCATCGCCCTCATGAACAACGACCTGCGCCGTCTGCCGTTCCTGATCCGGCTGTCGCGCAAGACCGCCGGCATCATCTGGCAAAACCTGCTGGGCGGCGTGATCTTTATCGTGGCGCTGCTGTCCCTGGGCGCGATGGGCTACGTCAATCCGATGCTGGCCGCGTTCCTGCACGCCCTGGCCAGCGCGGCGGTGGTATTCAACTCGGCCCGGCTGGTCCGCTTTGATGAGCACCTCGCGACGGTGCCGCTGCGGCCCAGCGTCCCGGCCCGGCCGGAAGGTCCGTCGAGTCCCGCGACCGCGACACCCGCCCCGGTGGCCGTCACCGCCTGAGGCCAGGGCGTCCGCCAGGCAGTGGGCCACGGGGCCCGGACTACGCTCTTCGTGGACGGCGTCAGCGGAGGCACGGCGGAGAAGTGGGCTCACGCGTCTGTGCTCGGACGGCTGAGCAGGCAGGATGAGTCAATCTGGCGAAGGCAGAGGGCGCCTTCTGTAAGAATTTGGTAACCTCCTTCTCCCGCAGGTTCGCACAGCCGGCCTGCGGGCTTCTTTTTGCACAGAGGACAGTCGCCCTTGCGTCCCCCGCGTCATATCATTACATTTCAATGGCTGGAAGAGGAAAACACCAAGGAGAAATCTGAATTGGGCACGATCAAGCTCCCCAAGAAGTTCGTCAGCAAGTATCCCCACAAGTTCGTCAAGGGCAAAGCCCGCTATCTCTGCGGTCAGCGCATCCTGCCCAAACCGATCACCGGCAAGGAGAGCCTGCCGGACCTGATCGATCGCGCATTTCTGGCTTACAACGCCTCCCGGTTGCAGGAGGCCTGTCGCCTGTTCACCGAGCGGATGCTGGCCCCGGACGTGACCGTCGGCATGAGCCTGGCGGGGGCGTTGACGCCGGCCGGCCTGGGCGCTGCCGCGGTTGTCCCGCTGATCAAGGCCGGCTACGTGGACTGGATCGTCGCCACCGGCGCGAATCTCTACCACGACATGCACCACGCGATGAATCTGCCGCTGTATCGCGGGTCGCCGCACGTGCCCGATCCCGAGCTGCGCAAGTTCGGCGTTGTCCGCATCTACGACATCCTGCTCGATTACAACGACGTGCTGATGCAGACGGACCACATTCTCCGCCAGATCCTTCTGCAGCCTGAGTTCCAGAAGGAGATGGGCACCGCCGAACTGCATCACCTGCTGGGCAAGTATTGCGCGGAATTCGAGAAGCAGACCGGCGTGAAGGACGTTTCTGTACTGGCCGCCGCCTATCGCGCCGGCGTGCCCTGCTTCACTTCCTCACCGGGCGATTCGACCATCGGCATGAATGTGGCCGGCTTGGAGCTGCGCGGCAGCAAGCTGCGCGTGAACCCCTCGCGCGACGTGAACGAGAGCACTGGCATCGTCCTGCAGGCCAAGCTCGCCAAGCGTCGCACCGCCGCGGTGCTGGTCGGCGGCGGCTCGCCCAAGAACTTCATGCTCCAGACCGAGCCGCAGATCCAGGAAATTCTGCGCATCCCCGAGGCCGGTCACGACTTCTTCCTGCAGTTCACCGACGCCCGGCCCGATACCGGCGGCCTGTCCGGCGCAACTCCGCACGAGGCGGTGAGCTGGGGCAAGGTCGATCCGACCAAGCTCCCCGACGCCATCGTGTGCTACCTGGATTCCACTGTAGCGCTGCCGATGCTGACGCACTACGCTCTGGCCCGCCACAAGCCTCGGCCGCTCAAGCGTCTCTATGACCGCTTGCCGGAGATCAACGAGCTTGTCTCCAAGGAATATTGGAAGCGCAACAAGACGCTGTAGCCGACAAGCCGGACGCCTCAGCATTAACCATGCATGGGCTTGTTCCGGAGGGTGTGGCCGCCGGCCTTGAGTGGGGTTGGTTCGCGCCTACCGGTGTCGAAGCGACCTGAGCGGCCCACCCACGGCTGAAGCGCTCTTGGCGCATTCCGACTCGCTTCGTTGATTGACGCCGTGTGCCGGGCGGAGTTTTCTAAAACGATTCGCACGGCCTTCAGGGGTCGTTGCGCCCGTGCCACAGGGCTGCCTGATCAATCCGTTCGTTGAGCCGATAAGAGAACACTAAGAACCCCGTGGGCGGTTTGGCCGTTCCCCGCGAAGGCCGCGTTGCGCTCTGCGGAAGACGCTTCCATTGCTTGCGCTGGTTAGAAAGCGCTTGCACTGGCCGGATGATGGGGGCGGTATTAAACTCAATTGGGCCGATATTCGCCGCGTAGATATGTCCTGGCTGGCAGGGGGCCGTGATGGGCACCAGAGAACGCCCAGAGTTCGACTCCGCGCGGGAATGGAAAGCACTTCTGGATGAGGCGCGCGCAAATCGTCGCGCGTGGTACGTGGCCATCGCCACTTCCTTTTTGCTGATTGCGCTGGTTGTTGCCGCGATCATCTTCCGTCTGAGCGCGCGCTTCGGGGCGGATACTGACGGCAGATTCATGGCCTGGGACCGGATGCCGGCTGGCTTCGACTCCGATCACTCCGCTGAGGCTAATGCGTTTCGTGCGACCTGCGCACAATGTCACGTTCTGCCCAGCCCAGCCCTCTATGATGAGGCCGGCTGGCGTCTGGTAGGCCAAAAGATGGGGGGACATATCACCGGCCGAGGTCTGGAGATCCCCGTACATCAGATTGAGTTGGCTGTTGAGTATCTCATCCGCCATGGTCAGGACGCGGAATCTCGCCGGTTTGCTGACCGCTGAGTGCCCGTCTTGGGAGGGCGCACCGCTGCTCTTGGGCAATGGCGCGGCCGGGCTCCGTACCGACCGTTTTACCAGCAAAACGGCCGGTATGGAGCCCGGCCATTACGACCCTGCGCGGTGGTGTTCTCAACACTGCGGGAAGGCAGGGCCTCGCGAAGAAGTGTCGATCCTCGATCATTTGTAGATACGGGCGGGACGCCCCGCGGTGGTACTTCGCCCTGATGGGATGCAGAATCATGAGACAATTATTGCTTCGAACGGCTCCGGGGGGATTCCTGACAACCGCGAGTCTCGCATTGCCGGCTTGCGAGAGTTCTCCCAACGGTGCGGGCTATGTCCGCACGGACACGGCCACAATCGATGGTGGTGGTGTTCCGCAAGCAGCGCTGCGCACCCCGCCAGAGGGAGGATCAGCGTCAGCCCGACAAATGCGGCCCTTGAGACGACACGGCTTGAGGCTTCCGGATTGAGGTTCATGCCGGGGGCGGGGCAAGTTGCTTGCCGGGGCAGGGGGCTGTGTGCGGGATATCGTTAACCTTCAAGTATCATGGAGCTTACGTTGCCGTGTCACCGAGTCGCCGCGCCTGGGGAGAGGTTCAGCAAGCCCCTGGGCCGAACAAATCATGGGTACTCTCGGCCCGATTGCCCGTCCGATAAGCACCTGAACCGCTCAAGCATCTCCAGCTCCCGGCCATCTTGCCGGGGCTCTTTTCGGCATTAACAGTTCCGTATGCCGCCGTACCAGAGTCGCGGAATGCTTCATTTAGGAGCGACACGAGCCAGGTATTGGCCAGATGTAAGTCTCGTACGGGCCAGATATAAGCCAGGTATCGGCCAGATATAAGCTTAGCGCAATATTGACAGAACGTATGCGTCTAAGCTATGGTGAGGCGCTGGCTTGCTGCAGCAGGACGGCGATTCGGGTTTTGGCGCGGTCCGGGCGAGGCACCGGGAAGTGGCGTCTGCCTGCCGCTGGCGGGACAGAGATTTTCCTCCCGACGGGAATCTTGACGCGGGGTAATGCTCCGTAAGGACGTGAATGGCCGTGAATCGAGTATTCGACTACTGCATTCTCATCCTCTTTCTAGTCAGCACCGGGGCACTGGCGGTCTATGGGATTCACCTCTACGTGCTGCTCTACCTGTTTCGTCGCCGCAATCGCGGCAAGTGCCTGGAGCAGCGAGAGTTCGTTGAGCATTATCTGCGCACGGTCCCGCCGGAAGAGTGGTTGGGCGTGACCAGCCAGATCCCCATTTACAACGAGGCCGAGGTTGCCGCCCGGGTCATCCGCGCGGTGGCGGCCATGGAATACCCGGCCGGCAAGCACAGCATCCAGGTGCTGGACGACAGCACGGACGAGACTCGCTTCCTCGTGGATCGCACCGTGCGGCGTCTTCGCCGGCAGGGGGTGGATATTGAGGTCATCCGTCGGGAGAAGCGTACCGGTTTCAAAGCTGGTGCGCTGCGTGAGGGGTTGGCGAAAAGCCGTCATCCGCTGGTGGCGGTGTTTGATGCCGATTTCGTCCCTCCGCCCGACTTCCTGAAACGCGCTACTCCGCTGCTGGCCCGTGATGAACGCCTGGCCTGCATCCAGGGTCGGTGGTCCCACCTCAACGCCAACGAGTCGTGGCTGACCAACGCGCAGTCCGTGGGCATTGACGGGCATTTCGCGGTCGAGCAGGGGGCCCGCGCCTGGAATAATCTGCTCATGAACTTCAACGGGACGGCAGGCGTCTGGCGGAAAGCCGCCATTGAAGATCCTGCCGTCGGTGGCTGGTCGGCGGACACTCTCACCGAAGATCTCGATCTCTCGTACCGTGCCCAACTGGCCGGTTGGAGGATTGACTACTGCCTCGACCTGGCCTGTCCGGCCGAATTGCCCAACACCGTGAACGCTCTCAAGGCTCAGCAGCGCCGGTGGGCAACGGGTTCCATTCAGACGGCGGTCAAACTGCTGCCGCGGATCTGGCGTTCGCGGATTACGCTGGCTCAGAAGCTCGAAGCGACGCTGCACCTGACGCACTACTCGGTCTCGTTCTGGATGGTGGTGCTGGCCCTGCTGGCCCGGCCGATGTTGCTGGCGATGGATCCGCTGCCGGTGTTCTCGTGCTTCCTGTTCGGCTGGTTCATGGTCATATTCAGTTCGCTGGCGCCGCCGTTGGTATACGGCTATGCACGTTACAGTCTGGGGGGCGGGTGGACCGGCCTGACCACGGTGCCTGCGCTGATGGTGTTGGGCACCGGGATGTCGATCAATAACGGATTGGCGGTTCTACGCGGTCTGTTTCAGCGCGGCGGCGAGTTTGTGCGTACGCCCAAGTCCGGCAGTACGCAGTCTGCTTCCATGGCCAGCCGGTACAAGGCGCGGCGCAACCGGAGCATGTGGTTTATCGAGATGCTGCTGGGGGCTTACTGTCTGGCCAATTTTGCGATCTATCTGACCGTGGATCACATGGTCTTCAGCTTGTTCCTGGGCATCTATGCGGTGGGGTACCTGGCGATCGGATGGATGTCCCGGCCGGAGGCCAACCTGCCGCGCCGTGTCGTAGTGCTGACGGAACCCGATCCGGATGTGCCCGCCGTACTGACGCCGGCCTCAAGCCCTGTGCTCACGGGGTGAGCGTGGGCGGGGAGCGGACGAGGTTTCCGGGGCTGCTGCCGCCCGGGCATTTCGGACCCGCTTCGTAGAGCGAGCTCTTCGTTGTTTTTGCCGTGGCGCTGTTTGTGGCGAGCAGGTTTTGCTGCTTGATCATTACGCCGCTCGCCTGTTTCAGGCATTGAAGGAATCATGCCCTCCGCGGCTCCAAGACGGGTACTCGTTCCCGCCGCCATTTTGATTCTGCCGGCGGTGATCCTGGCTGGCGCATGGCGTCTGGGGGGCGTGTCCGCGCTCGAAGATGACCTCATCTATTACCTGCCGATTCGCCAATACATCGCCGAGCGCATCCGCGCGGGCGAGTTTCCGCTGTGGAACCCGCTGGTGGCGATGGGTTCCTCCATCGCAGCCGACCCGCAAAGCGGACTGTGGTATCCGCCGACTTATCTGTTCCTGATACTGCCGCCGCTGGTGGCTTACCCGCTGACCCTGATCCTGCACTTCGCGCTGGCCGGCGGGGGCATGTATCGGTTCCTGCGGGCGTCGCGGCACGACTGGCGGGCGGCGCTGCTGGGCGCGGTGGCCTTTGAGTTCTGCGGATATCTGGTGGCACACCGCGCGCATCTCACCATTCATCACGCCGTGGCCTGGCTGCCGTGGATTCTCTACGGCTGGCGGCGGTTCGCGGATACCGGTCGCATCCGCCATGGAGCATTGGCCTCCGCGGCCTTTGGCATGCAATTGCTCGTTCAGCACGTGCAGATCTCGATTATCACGGCCGTGCTGGTAACCGGATACGTCGCGGCCGTACTGGTGCGGTGGCGCCCGGGGGGGCGGGCATCCTGCCCGCCTTGGGTGGGTTCAACATCTTCCGACCAGGAGGGCGAGCAAGAGGCCCGCTCGATTGGGCGCGGGCCAGACGCCGGTGCCACGCAGATGGACGAGAGGCCCACGCTCCCGCTGGCGCGCTGGTGGGTCTATCCACTGGGCATGACCGTGGGGGCCATGCTGGCCGGCATTCAGCTCATCCCCACCTGGCTGCACTACGCGGGAAGCGTGCGTGGCGTGCCCAACTACTACCTCTTTACCGAGAACTCATGGTTGCCCACCTCGGGGCTCATGCTGCTTTTCCCCATGCTGTTCGGGGCGCGCACTCCCAATGTCTGGAGCCAGCCCTGGTGGGGGCCTTCGCACTTCTGCGAACAGTCGGCCTATGCATCGATCCTGATCCTGGTGCTGGCGGCGGCCTCGCTTCGGCTGGTGCGGGCGCCGCACGTTGGCCAGCGAAGAGGAATGGCAAGAGAGCTTCTCCTTCGCGGACTGAAGCATTTGCGGGAATGCCTGCCTGTCCGCGGGGAGACGTCTTCCCATGTTTTCGCGGCGCGTTCTTGCGACCCGCAACCTGAGTCCCAACAAAAGCTGTGGCCGTCGGCCAAGGCCGCGTTGGCCACCGGCTGGCAGCGCCTTCCTTACGGGTGGAATCGTGAAGCGGCGTTCTGGTGGGGGGCGTGTCTGCTCGCGCTGCTTATTGCGCTGGGCGATCTGACGCCGCTGAGCAAACTCTTGTTCCACGTGCCGGTCTATCGCAGCCTGCGCGTGCCGGCCCGATGGATTCTCGTATGGTCGGTGGTCATGCCGGTGTTGGCCTCGATGGTGGTGTCCGTGCTGCTCAAGGGCACCGAGCAAGCGCGTCAACTGGCCGGAGCGGTGCGGTTCACCGTGATGCGCGTGCTGCCGGCCGCCGCGCTGGCCGGTCTGCTTCTACTGGCGATTGCGGTTGAAGAGGCCGACGAGATTGCCAAAGCCTTCCCCACGCCAAAGGCCTGGCCCAAGATCGCGGGCCTGATGCTGGCCGGCCGACTGGATAACCCCGCCATCTGGTGGCCCATCCTGATGATGATTGCCACCGGCTGGTCGCTCTTGCGCTGGCTTCAGACCCGCCGGCCCGGTGCGTTCGCGCTCATGTGGGGCGTTTTTCTGATCGATCTGGCCGGCGTGGCCGCGTTCGTGGATGTGGACGTACAGACCTACGCCCGGCGCGACCTGCTGGAGCAGCCGCCCCTGGCCCGTGAGATACACAAGCTCGGTCTTCGCCCGGGAGACCGCCTGCTGGTGCCGCGCGTTGAGGCCAGCTATGACCGGCCGATCGAAGTGCTCTGGCCGCAGTCCAACCTGCGTTATGGGATTGCCGTTTTCAACGGCTACGGTCCGCTCTGGCCGGCAGGCAGCCGGATGATGTTCCGTTTCATGCCCTGGGGTTCGAGCGAAGAGATGCTCGCGCTGCTGCGCAACATTCCTCTCCTGCGGGCCATGGGCGTGCGGTTTATCGCCGTCCGCTCGCCTGAAGAGCGAGAATTGCTTCGCGCTGCCTGTAGCGGCCGGAAGGCGGAAGGACTCGTCCGGTCGTCGTCTGCGCTCCCGGCGGGCGGTGCAGCCCGCAATTCTGAGGGCAAAGACGTACCGGGGATGGACCGTCATGGCTGGTTGCCGGGAACTGAGCAAATCGTCCCGGTGCGTTATGGCCGTGATCTTCTCTGGGGCCCTGTGTCGATCCCGCAGCCGGGCTTGTATGAGCTGTCGTTCGACGTCCAGCCGGTGAAGGGCGTTACCAGCCGGTGGTTTGTTCGCCTGGAGACGCCGGACAAGGAAGAAATCGACAGAACCCGGACCGTCGAGCCGGCGGATATGGCGGCCGGTCCCCGGCGGATGCGGTTCCTCTATCACTTCGACCGCCCGGTGGCGTCCCTGATGATTCGGATCAAATCAGAGTCCGGCCAGGCCCTGTCGGCAGGGCGGGCCACCTTTCAGCCGATGGCCGTTGACTCTGAGGCAGGCGACGACGGCGAGACGATCGCGTGCCCACCTTTCATCCACCGTGCCGACCTCCCCGGCCACGTCAGTCTCTACGAGCTGCCGGATACCCGTCCGCTGGTGTATTGGGCACAACGCGTCGAGGCGGTGCCCGATCTGGTCACGGCCATTGACCGGATGCAGGCTCTGGTCGGCGCCGAGGGCACAGGGGTGGCCGACGATCCGACTGTCGTAGAACAACTTGACCCCGGCGTATCTGTCCCGATGGCATCAGACGCGGAACTCCGCTTTACCCGTCCCTCCGGTCATGAGGTCCGCGTTTTCGCCAACTCCGCTTCCGGCGGCCTGGTCGTATTCAACGAGTCGCACGACTCCGGCTGGCGGGCCACGGTCGATGGGCAAGAAACCCCGGTGCTGCGTGTGAACGGCGTCTGCCAGGGCGTGATCGTGCCGCCAGGGGCTCACGAGGTCCTTTTTGCCTACCGGCCGCCGGGGCTGAAATCGGGCATGGCGATATCGGCATGTGCCGCGGCCCTCCTGTTGCTGAGCGGCGTCAGTTTCCGCCGCATACCCCGGTCGGCCCGGGAGAGTGCGGGTCGCAAGCAACCGTAACCGTAAACCGCGTTGGCACGGATACTCATTTTGTGGCGGGCTGGAGGATGGGCAGGTTGTGGCCGGGCTGTTATGTGGCTGTGCTGCCCGCCAGGACGGGGGAACGTCTCTCAATAGAGCGATACTGGGGGCTGATCGCAACTGCATAATCATCAGATGCTTATGGAAGGATTGACGATTGTGCGTCAGCGGGGCGGTCAAACCTGCCGCTCATGAGATTCCGCTGACAGGGATTCATTGCCCGGTACCGTCTACAATCAGGGACGTAGTATGAAGAGTAGTATGAAGATCGGAATCCGGGAACATGAACAGCCCCCGACGTGGGACAGGCCCCGGATCGAGCCTTAGCTTCTGGAGGTACATGCGGATGCATTCGTTAAGTCCAAAGCGGTCCTGGCCGTGGCTGGGTGTGGTGGCGATGGTGATGGTGGGGGCTTTGTTGTACGGGCCCATGCGCGGTACGACGGCTCAGGCGCAGAACCAGGTGGCTGAGAAGCCCAACGGCGAGACCATCGCTCGCATGGAGGCTATTTCGGATGCCTTCAAAAATGTCGCCAGGAAAGTAAGGCCCGCCGTTGTGCAGATCACGTCAAAGGTTATGTCGCGGGAGCCCGAACGTCCTGGAAGCCTCGACGATCGGGGCATTGATCCGGACGAGTTGCCCGCGCCCTTCCGCGAGTTCTTTAAAGAGTTTGAAGGTCGCAGCAGGATTACTCCGCCCCGGCCGCGAACCGGGACCGGCAGCGGCTTCATCATCGACGCCGAGAAGGGGCTGATCGTCACCAACAACCATGTCATTGGCGGATCGAGCGGCGGCGATAGGGGCAAGAGAGATGTCGAATTGTGGGTGACCCTGGCCGATGGGCGGCGGAACATTAAAGCCAAGGTCGTTGGCGTCGATCCCCTCTCTGATATTGCGCTCATCCAGATCAAGGCGGACAACCTCACTGCCATTCCGCTGGGCGACAGTGCCCAGGCGGAAGTGGGTGACTGGGTGCTGGCCATCGGCTCGCCCTTCGGGCTCGATCAGACCGTGACCCAGGGTATCATCTCCGCCACCGGCCGGCGCGTCTTGCCCTATAACGAGACCATTCCGTACCAGGATTGGCTCCAGACCGATGCGGCCATCAACCCGGGCAATAGCGGCGGCCCGCTCGTGAACATGCGTGGCGAGGTCGTCGGCATCAACGTGGCTATCGCCACCAGCGGCCTGGCGGGTGGTTACCAGGGTGTCGGTTTTGCCATCCCGGTCAATACCCTCAAACATGTGCTGCCTGATCTTCGCGAGGGCCGCGAAGTGGTCCGCGGCTACCTGGGTGTTTCCATCCAGGGGTTGGAGGACCAGCCTGGACTGGCGGAGACATTCGGGCTCAAGCCGGACCAGAGCGGCGTACTGATCGAGGACGTACAGCCGCGAACGCCGGCCTCCAAGGCGGGCCTGAAAAACCAGGATGTCGTCCTGAGCTATGACGGCAAAGAGCTTAAGAGTGCCAAGGAACTGCAGGCCATGGTCGCCCGCACCAAGCCCGGCACCAAGGTGGAGCTGAAGGTCTGGCGCGAGGGCAAGGAGATCACTATTCCTGTCACCATTGAGAAACAGCCCCCGAACTTCTTCGCACGCGACCCTCTGCGTGGCGGCCCTTACCGGGGTGGCGATACCGAAGAGGGAACGAAAGAGACGATCGATTCGCTGGGTTTAACCGTCGAGCAGTTGACTCCTGAACTGGCCAACAAGTTCGGCATCGAGGGCGAGACCCGCAACCAGGTGGTGGTGACCGAGGTCGAGCCGATGGGCGAGGCCGCGGCACTGGGCCTGAGCCCCGGAGACGTGATCGTCAGGGTCCAGGACAAGGCGATCAAGAATACCCGGGAGCTGAGGGAGACGCTCAGCGACGAGGCCCTTGAACGCGGCTTGCGCATGCAGGTGCGGACACGGGCTGGTTATCGGACCTTGTTCATGAAGCTCAGCCCCGCCCCCAAATAAACCTTGAGGTGACTGTTCATGTCGCGGGCCTCTTGCCCGCGGCATGCGGCGGGAGGTTTCCGGCGAAAGGGTGTGCTTCGCCTCTGTGAAGCGGGGGTTGTTCGTACCTCTCCGAAGCGCGTGGCCTGCCATGGTTGTGATAACCAACCGTGGCAGGCCCATTTTTTCGATTAAGCCCGGGTTCTCTTGGTTTTCAGGAAGTTATGGAGACGCTCAAGCATACGGCTGCGAGCCTCCGGCCCCGATTCCAGGAAGGCCAGAATGGCGGCGGCCACGACCTTTTCCTTCACATATCCTGAACGGACACACTCTTTGTCAAAAGCGGCCACCAGTTTGCCCGGCAGGTAGTATGCCCTCTTGGGTTTCTCCATGGTGATGCTCTCCTCTGGCGCGTCTGGCTTCAAACGTGATAAGTGAGGCATTATGCGGCCAAAGGTTGGGACTGTCCATGCCGGCAATGCGTTGACTTGCACGGTAGGGGCCATATAATCCGAGCCGTTCATCCGCCCCCGGTGGCGGCAGGCGGCCTACGGACAGGCCGTCGCGACGCGCGGTCCAGCCGCCTCCGGCCAAGCGAAAGGTCGTTGCCCGTGCGATGTGGACCCTGGCTGGTATTGACGCTCCTGCCGGTGGCGGTGCTCTGGTGTGCTCCTGCCCTCGCCCAGAATACACCGCCTCTTGTGCCGTTGGATGATCCGCTGGCCGATTTGCCCATGCTGCCCGGCGGCGTCAACCGCAGCGTTCCGGAGGTGTTCGGCAACTATGCCCACGTCTGGTCGCTGGAGGACGGCACCCAGGTACTCCAGTACTACGGCGATTTCTCCCTGCACTTAGGCGACCGCAGCCTGCGCAGCCAGGACGCAGTGGTCTGGATGCGGAAGAGCGTGTGGGAAAACGTCCAGTATTACCATTTTGACGTGTTTCTCTCCCGGTTCGCCAATGTCAAAGAGGCGGCTGGCACGGTCACCAGCGGCCCGACCCTCTTCGTAACCTTCAACACGCTCAAGCCGGTGGTGCCCGAAGCGGACGTGTTTACCGGTCAGCCGGGCACGGATACGCAGCTCTATCGCGATGCGGCGAAAGTCCGTCAGGCGATTCAGGCTGGGCCGCCCTCGCGGGAGGAACGGATTGATGTCACCCGTCCGGGGCAGCCCCCGGCGCCGCGTCCCAGGGCTAAGCCGGGCGTCCGTTACCGTGCGGATGAGACCGTAGGCCAGGCGCCCCAGACCGGTCAGGGACAGGAACAAACGGAAGGCATCGTCGTCGCCACCGGCAACGTCTACATCTCGCAGGGACTGCTGGACAGCGATCAGTTTCTCGAAATCCGCGCCGATGCGGCCGTGCTCTTCCTCGCCCAGCCCGAGCCGGGCCGTGAGGGTGGGGCAGTGCCCGGCGCCTCGCAGGCCCCCGCGCTGGAGGCATTGCCCGCGGAGCGGCCTCGCCGGGCGGGTGCCGGCCAACTGGGGGCTATCGGCTTAGGGGGCGGTTCCCAGTCAGCGGTGGCCGGTGCTTATCTCAAGGGCGATGTGGTTATGACCCGCGGCGATCGCCTCATCCGGGCCGCGGAGCTGTACTACGATTTCGAGAACGACCGGGCCCTGATCCTCGACGTGGTCATGCGGGCCATCGCCACGGAACGCGACATGCCCATTTACGTGCGGGCCCAGCGCGTCCGCCAGCTTTCCAACACCGAGTACTTTGCCCGTAATGCCATCGTCACTACGAGCGAGTTTCATACCCCGCACGTGCATCTGGGCGTCGAGCGGGTCTATCTGACCGATCTAACTACGCGAGACGCATCCGGGCAGATCACCAATTTTGAGGCCGGGCGCTTCCGGGCTTACAACGTCACCGGGAATGTCGAAGGCGTTCCGCTGGCCTATTGGCCATACCTGACCGGCGATTTCCGGCGGGTGGAGAGCCCGGTCCGGCAGATGCGCTTTTCCTACAGCGACGATTTCGGCGCCTCCTTCCAGTCGCAGTGGTACCTGTTCAACCTGCTGGGCCTCGAAAAGCCCCAGGGCGTTGATGCCGTTCTGCGGCTCGATTATTTCAGCAAACGCGGGCCGGGCGTGGGCCTGGACGTGGACTACGAGACGGAAAACAGCTACGGCCTGTTCCGCGGCTACTACATCCACGACAGCGGCGAGGACAATCTCGGCCCGTTCCGCAGCGGAAAGCCGGATACGGAAAATCGCGGCCGGATCACCTGGCGTCATCGTCAGTTCCTGCCCCAGGGCTGGGAGCTCACCCTGGAAGGCTCTTACATCAGCGACCCGAACTTCCTGGAAGAGTACTTCCGGCCGGAGTTCGAGGAGGGCAAGGAGCAGGAGACGCTCGTCTACCTCAAGAAGCAGCAGGATAACTGGGCCTTCACCACGCTGGCGCAGTGGCGGGTCCTCGACTTCCTGACGCAGACCGAGCACCTGCCCGACGTGGCCTTCCAATGGATCGGCCAGCCGATCGGCAAGCTGGGCAGCTACTACAATGATAGCCGGATCGGAGTGGTGCGCTATCGCCCCGACGACCGGCGGGTCTTCGAGCACAAGAATTGGCTCACCGAACTGGCGGACACCAACGACGTCGCGAGCCGCGCGACCTTCCGCACTGATACCCGCAACGAGATCGACTTCCCCATCAAGCTGGGCGACGTGAACGTGGTTCCGTTTGTCATGGGCCGGGCGGGCTACTGGGACGGCACCCCCAGCGACCACTCCGTGGATCGGGTGTTCGGCCAGCTTGGTGTTCGTACCGGCACGCAGTACTGGCGAACCTTTGCGGATGCGTGCTCGCGTCTGCTGGACGTCAGTGGCATCCGGCACATCATCAAGCCGCAGGCCACCGCCTGGCTGTCCGGCAGCGACCGCGACAGCAAGGATCTCTTCCCCTTCGATTACGGCGTCGAGAGCATCGACGACTTCTACGGCAGTTCGTTCGCCCTGCGTCAGACCTGGCAGACCAAACGCGGACCGTTGGGCCAGCAGCGGACGGTGGATTGGATCAAGTTCGACGTCGAGCTGAATCTGTTCGGCAACCTGCCGCGCTACGAGTTGCCCATCGGCCGGTTCTACGATTACCGGCCGGAGAACAGCGTTGCCCGCAACCACGTGCGCACCGATTTCCAGTACCGCATCAGCGATACCACGGTCATTCTCTCGGATACCAACTGGGATCTGACCGATGGGAGCGTGGACCTGTTCAACGTCTCCTACGCGGTCGAACGCTCGCCGCGTCTGTCGTACTTCGTCGGCTATCGCCGCATCGGCGATACCGATTCGAACCTGGTGGGCGGCGGCATCAACTACGAGCTAAGCTCCAAATATCGTATGACCACGCGGACGTATTACGATCTGGAGCGCGGGGAAGTGGAGACCTTCGACATCAGCCTGGTCCGCAAGTGGCCGCGCTGGTACACGGCCGTTACCTTCGGGTTGGACAACATCGAGGAAGACATCGACATCGGCTTCTCGATCTGGCCGGAGGGCGCTCCCAATCTGACGCTGGGTTCGCGGCGCTATACCAGCCTCTCGGAATCGACCGGCATCCGGCCGGAGCAGTAAGGGGCTGTTAAAAGTGAGAAGTGAGGAGTGAGAAAGGGCTTCTGTAGCGGCCGGGTTCCGCACCGGTCGTTCGCCCGTAGCGGCCGGGCTCTGTACCGGCCGTTCTCCCGGGAATCCTCGCGGAACTCTGGAACTGGTAAGGGCACCAGACTGGGACTGTTCGTCGTACTTTCTGCCGCGCATCTATTCTTGCACCTGCGATCAGACGTTTCGGGAGCACTGCCATGGCGGATGCATTCAAGGCCGGCGTTGGTGTGATTGATATTACGCCTCCTCTGGGCACCGGTCTGGCCGGATATTTGAACTTTCGCGCCTCGGCCCACGTGCACGATCCGTTGCGGGTCAAGTGCATCGTGCTGGACAATGGTCAGGAGCGCATTGCCATCGCCGTCTGCGACCTGATCGCTATTGCCAAAGAGCAGGTGGACGAGGCCCGGCATCTCATCAACGGTCACACGGGCATCCCCATGACTCACATCCTGGTGGCGGCCGTCCATACGCACAGCGGCCCGCCGGTGGGCACCGGGCTGTTCCAGGTGGAACCCGACAGGAAGTACCTCGAAACGCTGCCGGTGCGCATCGCCGACGGCGTGCGCTGTGCGGTCAACAACCTTCAGCCTGCCCGCATCGGCTGGGGCGCGGGCCACGAGTCCAGCGTGGTCTTCAATCGCCGCTACCACATGAAGCCCGGCACCGTGCCGCCCAACCCCTTCGGTGGCATCGACAAGGTGAAGATGAACCCGGGCGTGCGCAACCCCAACATCGTCGGCCCGGCCGGCCCGATTGATCCTCAGATCGGGCTGCTGTCCATCCAGTACGACGACGGCCGGCCCATGGCCCTGCTGGGCAACTATGCCTTGCACTATGTGGGGGGCAACCCGCCCCTGGACATCTCCGCGGATTACTTCGGCATGTGGTGCGAGGAGATGGCTCGCCTGGCTGATATTCCCGGTGGAGAAGCAGACCGCGAGCGCCCGCCGTTCCTGGCGATTCTCACTAACGGTTGCTCGGGCGACATCAACAACATCGATGTGCGCGGCGAGAAACGGCAGTCGTATCCTTATCACCAGATGCGCAAGGTGGCCCGCATCGTGGCCGCGGAGAGCTACAAGGCGTGGCAGCGGATTGAGCACCATGATTGGGTCCCGCTGGCAGCGCGGGAGACGCTCCTGACGCTGGGCGTGCGCAAGCCCTCGCCTGCCGAGGTTGAGGAGGCGCGCCGTAAGCTGGCTGGCACCGGGCCGAACTTGGAGGAGATGGCACAGGTCTACGCCCGCGAGACGGTGTTGCTGAACGAGTGGCCGGACACCATGCAGTGCGCGGTGCAGGCGATGCGCATCGGCGGCCTGGGCATCGTAACCTTCCCCGGCGAGGCCTTCTGCGAGCTGGGTCTGGCGGTCAAGAAGGCCAGCCCCTTCGAGACGATGCTGTGCATCGAGCTGGCCAATGGCTATCACGGCTACATTCCCACCGCCGAGGCTCACGAGGCCGGCGGCTACGAGACCTGGCGGGCGCGGTCGTCATGCCTGGAGAAGCTGGCGGCGCCGAAGATGGTGGCCGCAGGCGTGGAGATGCTCAAAGCGCTGGCCGCAACCGGGCCGGCGCCGACTCGCCCGGCGTGAAACACGGTAGGCCTGCTCAAGGCACAAAGAGCCGCCCGGTTCCGCGGTATTGATCGATATCGATCAGGTACTCAAGGATCCGTTCCGCCGTGCGCCTGGCGTAAGCCTTGTCGATCAGAATCCGCTTCGGGTTGGCAAGTGTGAGCACCGGCAGTGCCCTTCGGTATCAACGTCCCCGAGCAATCCCGGCACTCTTCTGCTCCTCTTCCCCCTTCTGCTCCTGGATGCGTTTCAATGCGTCGCGCAGCTTCGCCCGACTTCTCTTGAGTCTGGCCTGAATCTCCGGGGGATTGCCGGCGGCGGCCCGTTCAACGATTTGCTGATAGACGGACATGACCTCGTCGCGGTGTTCCTCAATGTAGCGCATCGCGGCGAGCACCTCGTCTGTGCACAAGCGGAGTTGAGCTGCGATGGCCGTGTGGTGCCAGCCATCCTGGAGGTAATCCAAGATATGGTACACAGTGATCCGCGTTCCGGCGATCTCTGGACCTCGACCGCGATCGATGATCTCAGCGGGCATTGAACAATACCTCCTCTGGCACACTATAAGCGGGCAGGCGCCTCAATAGAACTCCAGAGGTCTCAGGCTGGGCATGTGGTTCGTGGGTGGCTGCGGGTATATCAGACTTTCCTGGTAGCCCGATCTTCGTGCTCCCAACCTCTGGAAGAGTTGGGGCACTCGAACGCTCTGCCCCAACTCTCAAACCACAAGGATCAACGAGCAGCCATCAGCCGTCATCGATCATCCGGGCAGGCGGCACTCCACGCACATGCCGAACACCCTCGCCAAGAACGCCCACCGGTCGGCGGCCTCCTCGATGATTTTCGTGGTCGGCTTGCCGGCGCCGTGGCCGGCGCGGGTCTCGATGCGAATGAGCACCGGGTTGTTGCAGCTCTGCGCCGCCTGCAACGCTGCGGCGAACTTGAAGCTGTGTGACGGCACCACGCGGTCGTCGTGGTCGGCGGTGGTGATCAGTGTCGGCGGGTAGCACGTGCCCGGCCTGATGCGATGCAGGGGGCTGTAGGCGTAGAGCACCTTGAAGTCGTCCGGCTTGTCGGGGTCGCCGTAGTCGTCTTTCCAGGCCCAGCCGATGGTGAACTTGTGGAAGCGGAGCATGTCCATCACGCCCACGGCCGGCAGGGCCGCCCCGAACAGGTCCGGGCGCTGGGTCATGACCGCGCCGACCAGCAGGCCGCCGTTGCTGCCGCCGCCGATGGCCAGGCGCTTCGAGTTGGTGTACTTGTTGGCGATCAGCCACTCGCCGGCGGCGAGAAAATCGTCGAAGACGTTCTGCTTGTTCCTGAGCCGGCCGGCCTCGTGCCAGGCCTTGCCGTACTCGCCGCCGCCGCGCAGGTTGGGCATGGCGAACACGCCGCCCATCTCCATCCACACCAGGTTGGTGACGGAGAAGAACGGCGACAGCGAGATATTGAACCCGCCGTAGCCGTAGAGGTAAACAGGGTTATTGCCATCCAGTAAGAGGCCCTTCTTGTGCGTGATGAACATCGGCACGCGCGTGCCGTCCTTGCTGGTGTAGAAGACCTGCTTGACCTCGTAGGCGCCGGGGTCGAAGTCCACCTTCGGCTGGCGGAAGACGGTGGTCTTGTCTTCGGCCACGTTGTAGCGGAAGACGGTGGGGGGATAGTTGAAGCTGGTGAACAGGTAGAACGTCTCCGGGTCGTCCCGCTTGCCGCCAAAACCGCTGGCGGTGCCCAGGCCCGGCAGCTTCACGTCGCGTACGTGCCGGCCGGCCAGATCGAACACACGCACCCGTGTCGAGGCGTCGTGCAGATAGCTGGCGATGAAATGGTTGCCGACGACGCTGACCTCCTGGAGCGTGTCCTCGCTCTGGGGGACGAGTTCCTTCCAGTTCTCGCGGGCGGGCTGGCGCGTGTCGATGGCGATGATCCGCCCGCGCGGGGCGTTCAGATCGGTGTTGAACCAGAACACCGGGCCGTCATTGCCCACGAAGTCGAGCCGGGCGGTGAATTCCTTGATCAGTTCGACCACCGGGGCGTCGGGCGCGGAGAGGTCCTTGTAGAACACCAGGTTCTTGGGGTCGGTGCCGGCGCTGACGTGGATGATGACGTAACGGCCATCCTCGGTGACGACCGGGTAGAAAGTCCACTCCTTCTGGTCGGGTCGATGGTAGATCAGCCGGTCGGCCGACTGGGGCGTGCCGATCTGGTGATAGAAGAGCTTCTGGAAGTAGTTCACCGTCTCCAGCGGGTTGCCGTCCTTGGGCTCGTCATACCGGCTGTAGAAGAAGCCCTTGTTGTCCCTGGTCCAGGCGGCGCCGGAGAACTTGACCCATTTGAGGTGGTCGGGCAGGTCCTTGCCGGTGGCTACGTCGCGGACCTTGAACTCGACCCAGTCGGAGCCGGCCGAGGAGAGGCCGTAGGCGAGCAGGTTGCCGTCCTCGCTGATGGCGACGCGGGAGAGGGCGATGGTGCCGTCCTTGGAGAGCGCGTTGGGATCCAGCAGCTCACGGGGTTCGGCGTCGAGACTTTCGGCCACGTACAGCACGGACTGATTCTGCAGGCCGGAGTTGCGGGTGAAGAAGTACCGGCCGCCTTCCTTCTCCGGCAGGCCGTACTTCTCGAAGTCCCAGAGCCTGGTCAGGCGTTGCTTGATCAGGTCGCGGCCCTTAATGGCTTCCAGGAAGCCGAAGGTGACCTTGTTCTGGGCGGCGACCCACTCGGTGGTCTCCTGCGAGTCGAGGTTTTCCAGCCAGCGGTAAGGGTCGGCGACTTTAACGCCATGCAGCACATCCACGTGGTCGATCCTCCGGGTCTCGGGGTACGTGACCGGCGTTATGGCCGGAGCGGTGGCGGTGGCTACGGGCGCCGACTCCGGCGTTTGCGCGTCGGCGGGCTCCCGAACCGATCGTTCGCGGACGGCACATGCGCAGGCCAAAATCAGAAGGCCCCAACCGATGCAGGGAAGCTGTTTCATCTTATCTGTCCTCGTTCCTGTTCAACGCAACGGCCGTCCCCGCGGCACCGTCCGGTGACGGCGTCGGGTCGGCTCTTGAGCCCAATGACCGGGGGCGATGGCAAAACCGCCGGGCGCACGACGCGCGTGGCGGCGCGCCCATGTCGTGTCCCACGCTCGCCCACAATCACAGATTGTAGTCGCAATGCCGGATGCATACGACGGGAGCGGGAGCGGCGAGGCCGCCCGAAGGATTTCGGGCAGCTCGAGGAAAACGCCGCTCCTCTCCCTGTCAGCGGCTTGTTGGGAATGCCGGCGACTCACTCCAACGCCGGCGGAGCATCGGCCTGGTTGTCCCGGGAAGAAGCCGCCTGCTTATCCAGGTAACGGCGCACGTCGTCTTCGAGTTCCTGTTCCCGCAGGCCGGTTAGCTTGGCCCGGCGAATGGCCTCGTCGGTGGACAGGCCTTTCACCACCCCCAGGTAGACAGCGTACATGCTGGAAGCCCGATTGGCCGACCCACAGTGGATCAGCACCTGCTCACCGGCGTGCTGCCGCATGAAATCCAGGAAGGCCGTGGCTTGCGACGGTTCCATGTTCCTGGGGTCGATCGGGAGGTTGATGTAATCGATGCCCAGGCGTTGGGCCTCTTCGGCGGAGCGTTGCTGCACGGGCGTGGGGTTACGCAGATCCACGATGGCGGTCACTCCGCGCTCATAGACCTGTTGATAACCTTTCTCGGCGGGTTCACCGCCGATCCAGATGTTGCCGTCTCTGCTGAGGTTCTTGATCTCGATTCCTCGAATTCGCCGTGGGTTGCTGCCGGTTCGGTCGGCTTCATCGCCGAGGCGGGCATCTTCCTTTTCGATGATGGCCGGATCGTTCGATATCGGCTGGCCTTCGATGACCAGGGGGCCGGCGGGCGTTCCGGTACTGGTGCCACTGCCGGTCTGGTTGGACGCGATCGCGGTGGGGGCCGAGGCCCCTCCGTAGGTGTCGGCCGTGGAGACGCCCGGCCCGTCCCTGTGCCGGCTGCAGCCGCCGAGAACGAGACCCGACACACTCAGCAATACAGACACACAAAAAATGGTTCTCATGGATAATCCCTCGCTACATGAGTATCCGCCCCCTGAGCTCTGCCTGTCAGATGGTATGCCGGCCAGGGGGCCGGAGTCTGCGCCCGGGCAGTAGAGTTGTTTCGCAACTGCAGAGCTGTTACCGTGAGCGGCCCAGGGCCCGGATCAGGAGGCGTCCTGAGGGGCGGGCAGGAATTGACGCGGACTGGGCGCAGGCCCAGAGCGGCGACGCACCGTGGCAGGTTTCAGGAGGTTTCTATGCGGACGGTCATCCGGTTTATGGCAACATGGTTCCCTTGTGGCATTCTGCTGGCGGCCTTGCCGGCCTGCTCGCAGATGCGTCCGGCAGCGCCCTGTGAACCGGCCCCGGCCCCGGCCCTGGCGCCGGCCACCCCGGCCACGAAACCGGCCGCCACGGGTGAGCGCAACTTCGCCCGATGGGAAAAGGCTATTGCGGCATTTGAGGCCCAGGATCGGGAGTCGCCGCCGCCCAAGGGCGGGGTGCTTTTCATCGGCTCGTCAACCATCCGCGGATGGAAGACGCTGCAGAAGGATTTCCCCAATCATCAGGTGATCAACCGCGGGTTCGGCGGGTCGTGGATCATGGACGCCACCCATTTCGCCGAGCGAATCATCTTCCCCTACGAGCCGCGGATGATCATCCTCCGTGCCGGCAGCAATGACATCCATGCGGGCCGGTCGCCCGAAGACGTGTTCGGGGACTTTAAGGAGTTCGTGGCCAAAGTGCATGCCCGGCTGCCGAAGACGACCATTGTCTATACCTCGATCAACTCCACGCCGTCCCGCTGGGCCAGCCGGGATGCGGTTAAGGCGGTCAACGCCATGATCGAGAAGTACACGCGCGGGCGGCGCTACCTCAAGTATGTGGAGACGTACGACATGGTCCTGGGCCCGGATGGTCAGCCGCGGGCCGAGCTGTTCCTCCCGGATCGCCTGCATTTCAACGCGGAGGGATACCAACTGCTGGCGGAGCGCATCCGGCCCGTGCTGGAGCAGTAGCGCCTTTTCCGGTCCAGGAGTCTCTCGCTTCGGCCTTATGAGGTGGGCAGGATGCCCACCCCCCAACAACACCGGCCGTTTTTCCGTGTTGTGGCCGGCCGGGATGGGCTCGTATTTCTCCACGGCGCTTGCGGGCGTTTTCCTTTTCAGTCCGACGCTTGCGCCAGCGCAACCGCCTCCGAGGTTCGCAGGTACCGATTGTAAATACGCACCCGCTCCAGCCTGCCGGATAAGCTCGGGGCGATCTTCAGCCGCCCGCCGTTCACGTCGCCCAGTTGGTTGCTGAAGCGGCCCCAGCCGTACTGGCGGGTCTCGCCGCCGTCACAAAGCTGGCCGTCCACCACGAAGGTGATGATCTTGGGTCCGCCGTCCACAATGATGGTCACGTGGTGCGTCCGGCCGGCCTTGAGCAAGCCGGAGTCGCAGTCCCAAGTCGCGCTGGTCGTGCCGTCGCTGAGTTGAATAGCGAGGGTGCTCAGTTTGGTGGTCACGACGGCTATTCCCTTGCCCGATTCGTCGTGCGTGTCCAGGATCACCTGGTTGGCGGCCAGATTGTCCAGCCGGAACCGCAGGTGGATACTGAGGCCGCCCTCGGAGCGCAGATCCGGCAAGCGGGGCATGTCCTGTTCGCCGGCGTCGTCCGCTTTCCAGTCCAGCACCAGCCCGCGCGTGGGAACCCGGCGGTCAGAGTCCTGGTTCCAGAGGCCCTCCAGGAGCGACGCATCGATTTCATGAACGCGCGCCACCTCCTTCTGCGTCTCGGTGATCCAGTAGCGCCCGTCCTGCTCGATCAGGTCGGGATAGCTCATGCGTGTGTCGATTTTCGGGTCGTAGAGCAGGATTTCCGGCTGCGACCAGTGGATGTAGCCATCGCGCTCCACACCGCCGGCCAGCCAGGCCGGGTTGCGATCCTGGAAAGTCTTGCCGCTGTGGTTATGGAACCAGAAGAGATACTTGCCGTTGCTTGTCCGCCAGACCCGCGGGCACGCCCGGGGAGTCTTGATCTTCCGGCCGCCGGGCGTGTAGGTCATGTGCTTGGGCTTGCTCCACGTCCGCCCGCGATCGCAACTGTAAGAGTGACAGGGATGGCCCGTGGTGGTGCGGTACACGCAGTAAAGATCGCCGTTGGACAGGGCGACGATGTTATGCTCCTCCTGGACAGAGCCGAATTCAGGCGCGCGAATGCCGTGATCGCCCTCGGGGAGCATCTCCCAGCGGATATCGGCTGGGTTCCTGGCGGTCAGGATGTTGTCGGAGGCGAACAGCCATCCCTCGCCCTCATCCAGCAGGTAGCGCCCGAGCTTGGTGAAGCTGAAGAACGCGGTGTCCTGCGACACAATCGGCTTGCAGATGCCCCAGAGGATTTGCACCTTGCCGCCCCAGTCGTTGGTTCGATCGCAGGCGGTCACGCGCACGGGCAGGCGGTAACGCTCTTTCGACCAGCTTTGCCCGCCGTCGTCGGAGTACTTGTAGACGTACCAGCCGAGCATGTCGGCGCGAATGTCCTTTTTCTCGCCAAGGGTATTCACACGGTCGCCGTTGTAGTCGTAGAAGGCGTAGATTCGCCCGCCGGGGGTGATCAGCGGGATGACCCAGGACGCCTCCGGTCCGTCGGCGGGCTCGATATCCACCAGCGGCGACCACGTGCGGCCTTGATCGGTGCTGATGGTGGAGACCACGTGCTGGCCGCGGTGGCCTTCCTCGCCCTTGCCGGTGGTCATGGTGCACACCCACGCGCCGTCCGGGCGGATGACGATGTAGGGCTGATCGCAGTAGCCCTCGTCAGGGATAACCCATCCGTTGTGGACGTTGCGAGGGTCGGCTGATGGCCGGGTGGTTGCATCACCAGGAGCAGCGGCCAGGGCCAGATTTACCAGAAGCCATGAGCAAGTGAGCATGATCCTGACTACCTCGGGTTGTGGCCGGCCGGGGCCTGGCCGTTGACTCTTTCATATCCCAGGGCCGGTGGTTGTGCCGGCCGCAACTTTTTGATGAAGCCGTCAGGGCTGGCCGGCCTGCGAGGTCGTCTGGCCGCCGGCGCGGGCCCGCGACCTGGGCCGCGGCAGCTTTTCCCAGGGAACAACTCCCACCTCTGCCGCCCACTGTTCGTACCTGGCTGCCAGTGCCCTGACCTGCTCCGGATAACGATCGGCCAGATCGTTGAGCTCCGTGCGGTCGGCCTCGAGGTCGTACAACTCCCATGGGCCGGCATGCTGTGCGACCAGCTTCCACTTTCCATTGCGCACAGCCCGGTTGCCCTCGTGTTCCCAGAACAGGTACGTATGACCTTCGCGGCGTTCCCCCCGCAGGGTGGCCAGCAGGCTCCGGCCGTCGGGGGGCGCGATCGGCCTGCCGTTGTGCGTCTGCGGGTACGCCACACCCGCCGCTTCCAGGCAGGTGGGCAGAATGTCGATCACGTGGCCGACCTCGGGCGTGACGCGGCCGACGTTCTTCAGGACGGCTGGCCAGCGGACGATCAGGGGCGTGGCAATGCCGCCTTCGTGGACCGTGCGTTTGAACTGCCGGAACGGCGTGTTGCTCACGTTGGCCCACGGCAGCCCGTAACCCACGCTGGAGTCGGGATGCCCCGGCGGAGCCCCCGGCAGACTCTCGTCGATCTCCTCCGAGTCGCCCCCGTTGTCCGACAGAAACATCACCAGCGTGTTCTGTTCGAGCCCCAGGTCGCGCAGCTTCTGAAGGATGCGCCCGATGCCGTAGTCCATCCGATCCACCTGGGCGGCGTAGACGGCCATGCGCAGCGACCATCGATCCCGGTCCGAAGCCGCGGACCAGGCAGGTGCCCCGGGATCTCTCGGCGACAAGGGCCACCGTCCATCGATCAGGCCCAGCTCGCGAAGGCGTTCGTAGCGGCGCTGCCGGATCACATCCCAGCCGACGTCGTACTTGCCCCGGTATCGGGCGATATCCTCGGGCCGGGCGTGCAGGGGGGCATGCGGGGCCGTATAGGCGACATAGAGGAAAAACGGCCGGTCGTTGCGAGGGCGGTCGTCGAGGTAACGCAGCGCCCGGTCGGTGATGGCGTCGGTGATGTAGTAGCCTTCGCCGCCCGGCTGGAACGGCTCGTTGTCCACGAGCATCAGCCGGCCGGGCCACGCTCCGAAATAGCTGTTGGCCCCACCGATCAGGCCGAAGTAGCGCGCAAAGCCGCGGTCCAGCGGCCAATGCGGACGGATGGCGCCTACATGCCACTTGCCGGACATCCAGCACTCATAGCCGGCCGGCCCCAGGCCCTCGGCAAGGGTGATGCAGCGATCATTCAGAAACCCCTGGTAGCCGGGCAGACCGCGGTTTGCGGTCATGTGCCCGATGCCGGTGCGATGGGGATACTGCCCGGTGAGCAGGGCGGCCCGTGTGGAGCAGCAACGACCGGCGTTGTAGAAGCGGGTGAAGCGCATGCCCTCGGCGGCCAGGCGGTCGAGGTTGGGCGTGGCGATCTCGGAGCCGTAGCAGCCCAGGTCGGAGAAACCAAGGTCGTCCGCCAGGATGATGACGATGTTGGGATGATCCGGCGCGGCGCTCAGCATCGCCGGCCAGGCCAAACCGCACATCAACAATAGCCAGCAGCGGCTCATCGCCCTCATGACGGCCTCTACTCTTGTGGTTTCAACAACGCCTCGGCGCCCTTCCGGCCCAGGGTACTAATCTCCTCTGCCGAGGACATTTCTCCGCTCAGGCCTGACCCGTCCACCGACCCGGCTTGCCCGGCCCCCGGCGCCGATGGTGCGAGCAGTGGACCGGGTTATAATGCATGGCTGGTCTAGGCTCAAGTTTGTCGACGGGACAGGCCGAGACTGGTTGACAGGGGCGGAGCGTTTTCCAGGGGCTCGAAGGTGGTTGAGAGTATGTGCGATCAAGCAGGAATGGGCGGTCACGGGACAGACGGATTGAGCCGGCGCGGGCTGTTGCGCTGTGGATTGGCCGCGGTTGGGGCTGCCGGGGGGCTCCAGAGGCTTGGACATGCGGAACCCGCGAATTCGCCGGCCGTGCCCCGTCCATGTCCGCCGACGGCCTGGCGGAAGCACGGCGTGGTGCTGGAGCCCACGGAAAGCTGGGAAGGGAAATACATCCAGAACTTCACCTGTCCGGCCGAGCCCTTGGGCGGTGATCGCTGGCGCTTCTGGTATTCGGTGAGTGGGGGGCGGGGGTCGTATACGCTTGCCTATGCGGAGGGGGTACTGGGCGAGAAACTGCAAAAAGTGCCGGTTCGATGCAGTCCCGGCCGGCCGGCGGATGAACCGTTTTCGTTGGGCAATCTGCCCGATGGCTGGAAGCCGGTCCAGGTGATCCACGTCCGCCTGCGCGACGGACGGCATCGGATTTATTTCTGGGCCCACGGGCCGGAAGTGGCCCGCTATCTGGCCGCGGACAGCGATGATGGGCGGCGCTACCGCGTGGTCGACCCGCATCGCCCCGTCCTCTACCATCCCAACGACCGGGCCGCGCGCGGGGTGCCGTCGCCGGACGGCGTCATGCTGCACAGACAGCTGGCCAGCCGGCCTGCGGATGAGCCCGCCGCCCCTTCACACCTGATCTCCAACGACGCCACCAACCTCTATCTGCTGCCGGATGGTACCTTTGAGATGTATTCGGTGGCCCTGGTCTCCGTTCCGAAGGACAGCCCCGCGTATGTGCCGGAGGACAACGCCCCGGGGCTGATTCGCGTGATTGATCGCTATGTCTCCGATGACGGGTTGCGCTTCGAGCACCGTCAGCGCGTCGTCCAGCCGGACGCCAAAGATCCCGCGGATCAGCAGTTCTACTACCTGGCCGTTACGCACACGCCGCGCGGCTGCGTGGGCATGTTGGGGCATTATCCCTGCCGGGCGCAGACCATGGACATCGAGTGGTGCTTCTCCGACGACGGGCTTAAGTGGCATCGGCCGATGCGGTCAGCCTGGCTGCCCCGGGGGGAACAGGGCCAGCCTGATTCATACGGCATTTACGCCTGCAACCGGCTGGTATCGCACGGCGGCACGTGGCACCTGTTCTATACAGGCGTGAACAACGCTCACAACGGCAAGCATTCATACGGGCCGCCGCGCAGCGTGATCATGCACGCCACCACGGATTCGATCTGGGCGAACGGGTGACGGCGGTTCCGGCCCGGCCTCGATGCCTTGACGGGGCGCGGGATGGGCCGGTCGTGAAGCCGTTTCCCGGTCGGCGCGTTGATGTTGTCCTCACGCCTGCGGATAGATCCACGGAGACCGATAGGGACGTGACAGCAGCTCGTTGGCCTTCTCATCGCCGACGATGACTTCTTTTTCGCCGTCCCACTGTACGCTGCGCCCGAGCTTGTACGAGAGCATGCCCAGCAGCGCCATGGTCGTCGAGCGATGCCCGATCTCGATGTCGCATACGGGCCGCCTGCCCGATTTGATGCAGGCCAGGAAGTTGGCCCACAGCTCCTTGATGTTCTGGTCGTCGGGTTTGTTTAGTCGGGGTTCTTCGTGAATGGGCGTCCCGCCGTCCGCGGGGTAGAACGTCCAGCCGTCCAGCCAGCCCATGTGGAACGTGCCGGCCGTCCCGTAGAAATAGGCGCCGACGTTGTGTTTTTCGGCGTGGTTGGCGGCGTAATAGCGATGTTCCCACAATGCCGTGAAGGACTCGAACTGATAGTGCACCACCTGCGTGTCGGGATGGTCGGTGTTGTCCCGCTTGATGAACCGCCCGCCGGTGGAGGAGACCCGCCGCGGATACTTCTCGTCCATGCACCAGAGAATCTGGTCCAGCCAGTGGATGCCCCAGTCGCCGAGCTGGCCGTTGGCGTAATCGAGGAAATTGCGGAAGCCTCTGGGGTGTATTTGCTTGTTGAATGGCCGGAAGGGCGCGGGGCCGCACCAGAGGTTCCAGTCCATGCCGGCAGGGGGGTCTGAATCCGGAGTCGGCTCACCGGGGCCTCCGCCATAGTGCACGAACGCCCGGACCATGCCGATCTTGCCGGCTTTGCCGCTGCGCAGGAACTCCCGGCCGGAGATATTGTGCGGCGACACCCGCCGATGCGTGCCCACCTGCACCACTCGGTCGGCGGCCCGGGTGGCGTTCACCATGGCCCGCCCCTCGCGGATGGTGTGGCTGATGGGCTTCTCCACGTAAACGTGGGCTCCGGCCTTGACCGCGTCGATGGTGATCAGTGCGTGCCAGTGGTCCGGCGTGGCATTGATCACGATCTCCGGCCGTTCCTTGGCCAGCAGCTCGCGGTAATCCAGGTACCTTTTCGGCACGTCCCGGGTCAGCTTTTCAAGTTGGCCGGCGGCCTTGTCCATCTGGTTCGGGTCACAGTCGCAGATGGCCACCAGGCGGCATTCGCCGGAGGCCAGCGCCTCGCGGAGGATGTTCATGCCCCACCAGCCACTCCCGATCAGAGCGGTGGCGTATTTCTTGCCGGGTTGGACGGCGTGAACGGCCGGGCCGGTCGCCAGGATCAGGCCGGCGGCGGCTGACGATTTAAGGAAGTGTCTGCGGTTCATGGATTCATCCTGCCCGGAACGGCCGCCGTTTTCAACAGTCCTCGGTTTCAGCCCGCCAGGGGAGTTACTGACTCTGTCCGACAGCGCGTATATTCAAGTGGCGCTTTCATTGTATCTGTCCTTGTGATGCGGTAGTGATAAAATCTTTGTTCTTGAGGCGAAATTCGGGGAATTCTCCTTGCCCTATGCTTGAGTTACTGGTAGGATTCCGGTTGAGAGAGATCCACTGCGCTCTGGATGGAGCGTGGGGATGCTAAAAACCTTGGCAAGGAGAGAGAGATGGCACTTTCAGGGAAAGTGGCCCGCCCGTGCTTTATCTGTGCGGTTGCGGTAGCGCTCGGTTTATTATGCACATCGGCTATCGCGGCCCCCTTACTCCCCAATACCGCTCAATGGCGAGCTGATATACCCACGATTCCGTCTGAATGGGCTCCATTGTTTGCTCCTGGGTACGAGACTGGGGTTGGCTGGTCACCGGGCGAAGTAGTGGATCAGGTGCAGATCAGCCGTGAAGCCGTGGGCCCGCTGGTCAGCACTGTTACCACCACCGTCTATAAGCTGAACGACGGCAGCTACATTTTTGACTACGTGATCGACCGTTCCGCATTCCCGACCGGCAGTGGTGCAATTTCTTTCGCGAGCCTCAGTGGCACCGGCTGGCAGGATGTGCTGATTTCAGACATGAGAGTGGGCCCCGTTGGCTCCTCCGGAAATGGTGACCCCGATGCGGAATGGGTTGATGGCACGCCGGCCTACGTCGCCCGCGACGCACAATCAGGAACGCCGTTCTGGCGGTATCGCGCCCCCATCCTGAATGGATTGCTGGGGACCCTCATTGGTCCGGGTGATACTTCCGCCCACATCTGGTTCCGAACCAATGCTGTTGGCTCGGCCCCCGGCTTTATGTCCTTGAGCACGGATGATGGAATGAATGCCGTGGTCGAGGTCCTTGTGCCCATGGTTCCCGAGCCGACCAGCCTGATCCTGGTGGGAGCCGCGAGCCTGTTGTTTGCTCGTCGTCGCAACCGCGTTCGGTAACCAAGGTCGGCGCGTCCGCCGGCAGACGGTTGCCGAATATTCCATATTCCATTTGGCAAGACTCTCGGCCCTGAGATTTGCGGCGGGGCCGAGGGTATGCCTTTTGGGGGCGTCTGCCACGGCTCGTGAGCCGTGCCGCAAGTCGGGAGTCGTCCCCATACGGCTCATAAACCGCGGCACCACAAGTCCTGTCCCTTGCTGTCTCACCATCCTCTTCATTGCGCACGGTTATCGAGGGCGTATAGGGGGATCTCCTTTGGGGTATAAAAAGGCCTTCCGCCGATACTTCCTCTACAGTCGTGCTGTGTAAACTGGTCGGCAAGGTACTCGGGCCTTGGACGCGGTTGTCGGCCGGCGCCACGGCTTACCCTAATCTGGAGCCTTTTCTGCATGCGTACCTACTGTCTTACGGCCCTGCTTGGGCTCACGGTCCTCACCTGTCCCCTCCTGGCGCAGGAATCCGCGCCTGAGATGTCGCCGGCCACCCAGCCCGCCGAGGTCGAGACCGAGACCTGGTGGGAGGGCTGGATGAAAGGCGAGAAGCTCACCGGCGATTGGGGCGGTGTCCGTGAAGAATTGGCCAGGAATGGCCTTGCCTTCAACATCGACATCACGCAGATCCTCCAGCACAACGCCCACGGCGGCCGGGCCACCAACGACGGCCTGCGCTACTCCGGGTCCGGCGACTTGACCATCACCTTCGACACCGAGAAGGCCGGCCTCTGGAAGGGCGGTCTGTTCCTGCTCAACGCCGAGCCCAAGTGGGGCGACGGCGTCAACAAGAAAGTCGGCTCGCTGCTGCCCGTGAACATGGACGCAATCAAGCCCGGCGCCGACGAAGGCTGCATGATGACCCTCTCGGAGTGGATCTATTTCCAGAACCTCTTCGACGGCAAGCTCACGCTCATCGCCGGCAAGCTCGACGGCTCGCGCGCGTTTGATCGCAACGCCTTTGCCAACGACGAGCGCACGCAGTTCATGAACCTGGGCCTGCGCAATAATCCGATCATCGGCGCGTTCGCCCCTTACACGAACCTCGGCGCCGGATTCGTGCTCAAGCCGGTTGACTGGTTCTCGGTGGTCACGGCGGTGGTGGATTCACAAGGCCGGGCCAAGACCACCGGCTTTGAGACCACCTTTCACGGGCCGACCCACACCTCAATAATCAACGAGTACGACTTCAACATCAAGCCGTGCGGCCTGCCCGGCACGCAGCGCATCGGCTGGCTCTGGAGCTCGATGGAATACCCGCATCTCCAGCCCGCCTCGCCCTTCCGCGAGACCGGCCCGTTCATGATCAACCTGCTGGGTCTGGACCTGGCCAACCGGCTGGTCGGCCGGATCGCCCCCTTTAACACCAGCCCCGACAACGTGGGCATCTACTACAACTTCGACCAGTACCTCTACACCGAGAAGTGCGACCCCACCCAGGGCATCGGCGTCTTCGGCCGCTTCGGTTGGGCCCGCGAGGACGTCAACCCGATCAACTACTTCTACAGCATCGGCATCGGCGGTAAGGGCGTTATCCCCGACCGCGACAAAGACACCTTCGGCATCGGTTATTACCATGTGAACCTCAGCAATGACCTGCCGTCGGTCTTCTCGTACGAGTCCGGCGTCGAGCTGTTCTACAACATCGAGGTCTGCCCCTGGCTGCATATCAGCCCGGATATCCAGGTCATTCGTAACCCCGGCGGCGCGGGCCAACATGACTGCTCACTGGTCTACGGCGTACGCATGCAGATGAATCTGTAGGGTTGGTCAGTGGTCAATTGTCAGTAGTCAGTTGCAGGTAATTGGTCCCTGAAGCAATGTCGCTACCTGCCGTAGCCGAACAGGCATGGCAGGTAGCGTATTTTTTACGTGCAACGACAAGGGAGTGATTGTCCCGGCAATTGTGGGTGATCAGGTCGGTGCAGTCGGGGGCTTTCTCCGGCAACTGACAAAAGGACAAGTGAGGGCGCCCAAGGCCGAGGCCCGAACCAACAAGTGACAACCGACAACGGACAACTGACTCTTGCAACACTTCCCCGCCCACATGGGGCGGGGGTACAATCAACGCCGCCGCTTCCGCCGCGACGGGTACGGACCAACCCCATGCAGGAGCCCGACTATGTCGTTGATGCGCATGCCGTGGACCATTGCCGGCCAGTGGGTGACGGGCATCACTCTGGTGGCCTTCTTCATTGCCGGCTGCGAAAGCATCTTGCCGCCCGTGGACGGCGGCGATGACGGCGACAGTCTTTTCGGCGTAATCGTTAACCGCGACTCCTCGACCGACCTGCTCGGCGGCGTGCGGATGCGGTCGGGCGAGGCCGTGTACGCTTTTGGTACATTCAACCCCGATGGCACGGTGGGGGAGGTTACCTCCGCGGCGTACCAGAATGCCGCCGGCCAGGTGGCCAGGCTCTATTTCGAATCCGGCCGGCCGGTGCAGGCCGTCGGGTTCGATGGTTCCACCCTGACCATCGCCTATACCAGCGTCAACCTCCAGCGGCTGGCGGGCACGGCCACCTACGCTCCGGCCGGCGGAGCGCCTGTCAGCGTAGCCTTTGACGTGGACCTGGAGAAGGCCGCCGCCGACGTGGCCGCCGAGGTCCAGGAACTCTTCGGCATCACCACCTCGTCGGCCGCTCCACCGCCGCCATCCACCGGAGCCGAGGGCGGCGTCAAGGCCCGGACCATCGAGGGCGACGTTCAAACCAAGAGCGCGGTCGCGATCGTGCTGGTACCCGTCTTCATCGCGATTACCGGTTTCTCCATTGTCCTGGTCGTCAGCCAGATCGCCAAGGCTTTTGTGGCCGTCGGCAACGTGGTGGTACTGGCGTTTCTCACGCCGTTCATCCTCATGGGCAACCTGATGCGGGCCGCGCTGGGCCTGCCGTTGGTCACGATCGACTACGACCCGCTGAACCCGGTGATCAACGTACCAAGACCGTAGGATGGAAGCGGTCAGCATTCAGCATTCAGCGTTCAGCGATCAGCATTCAGCTTTGGCTGATAGCTGACTGCTGACCGCTGATAGCTGATCGCTGACCGCTTCCTACACCGTCGCCGCGTGGGCCCCGAAGAGCCTTCGATGCGGCAGGTTGTCGGATGATCCGAAGCGGAGGATGCCGAAGCATGCCCCGCCGTAGGCCTCGCTGATGGAATGTTGAGAAGCCTTGAAATGCAGGCTCTTCTTGAGGAACCAGAAGGGGGTAAAGCCGCGCGAACGGTTTTTGGCGGGGGTGGTGGCGCTGACCACGATACCGGCGGCCATCTCCGCCGAGTGCGATCCGCCGGAGGCATCCCGGCAGTCCACCCTGAGGACGTACAACCCGTTACCGAGGTAATGGCCCAGGGCATAGGTGAACAGGTATCCTCGGCGGGCGTAGTCGTCCTGAATGTTCTGCGGCAACGGGAGGATGGCCCAGGAGAGTAATTCTTCTTCCAGGTCGTTCTCCGGGACGATGAGGTTGAGCGTTTCTCGCCGGAGAACCTCCTCCTCCTCGAAATGCCCGCTAAATTCGATCCTGTTGAGCTGCATGAGTGGCCTCCCTGTGATTGATCGTGGCCCTTCTTTCGATTGGTAGGGAGGCGTCGAAGCGGTTTCAACCACGACGGGAAAAGGGGAGAAGGGGGGAGCCGTTGGGAGTGCCGTGCGCCGGCAGGCATCTTGACGGCTTGGGGTCAGGGGACTATACAGACGGCCTTTCCTGAGAGAAGGACGAACCATGAACGAACCAGTCAGCATCATGCCGTGCCTGGACATGCAGAATGGCCGGGTTGTGAAGGGCGTGCATTTCGTGGACATCAAGGACGCCGGCGACCCGGTGGAGTGCGCCCTGGCCTATTGCCAGGCGGGGGCGGATGAGCTGGGTCTGCTGGATATCACCGCAACGGTGGAGGGCCGGCAGACCATGCTGGAGGTGGTCGGGCGCGTGGCCCAGGTGGTGACTGTGCCCTTTACCGTGGGGGGAGGCATCCGCGATGTGGCGTCGGCCGCCGCCGTACTGAAGGCCGGGGCCAACAAGGTGTCGGTCAGCAGCGCGGCCTTTCGCCGGCCCGAGGTCATCGTCGAGATGGTCCGGGAGTTCGGCCCCGAGAAGGTGACCGTGGCCATCGATGTCGATCGAAACCAGGGGTTACCCTCCGGCTACGAGGTGTACATCGACGGAGGGCGCACGGCCACTGGGGCCGATGCGGTGGAATGGGCTCGGCGCGTGGACGGGATGGGCGTCTCGGTGATCCTGCCCACCAGCAAGGCCGGCGACGGGGCCCGGACCGGCTACGACCTGCCGGTGATCCGGGCCATGGCCCAGGCCGTTTCGGCCAAAGTCGTGGCCTCCGGCGGGGCGGGTAAACCAGAGCACTTCTACGACGCCGTCGAGGCGGGGGCCTCAATCCTGCTGGCTGCCTCAGTATTTCATTTCCGCATGATCGAGATTCCCGAGCTGAAGGCCTATCTTCGTGGCCGGGGAGTGAATGTGAGAGGGTAGGGCAACGACACAGGAACGGCGGCGGCCACAGAAGCGGCCGGGCTACCGGCAGGCGCCGATTTTTCCAGATGCCTTTACGGGATGGTCCTCCCGATACGGGTGTTCCCCAACTCTTTGCCTCGAAAGCTGATTGCACCATATAATGTCAACCGAAGGCCCGGTCTTTTTGTTGGCGCATAGTGGCCAAAGCGAGTCGTCCCACATCTGGGGAGGCTGTATGGCTGGAGGCAAACGGATGACATCATGTTCCCGATGTCACTCGCGCAGGCTGGGGTTTACGTTGATTGAGGTGCTGGTGGTGGTCGCCATCATCGCCCTCCTGGTGGCGGTACTGTTGCCGTCGCTGGCGAGGGCTCGGGAGCAGGCTCGCGGCAGTGCGTGCCTGTCCAACCTCAAGCAGCAGGGTACGGGCCTCTCGACTTACTCGGCAGACCACAAGGGTTTCTTGCCCTGGGCGGGTTCCTTTCGCTACTCGTTGATGGAGGGCGAGTATTACGTCGGCACCGGCAATCACGACTGGACGCGGGTGAACACCGGCGTTCTTTATCCGAAGTACATCGGCAAGACGCCGGACCTGTTCTATTGCCCGAACAATCTGACGGCGGACATCAACGGTTCGCGCGGCAAGGCCTGCTTCCTCCAGCGATACGCGCATCCAAAGCATGGCGACCCGGATTACGAGGACGCGCACAACTTCCCCATCTCGCCCGTGGGGGCCTATGCCTACGCGGTCCCGGTAGTGTCCGCCAGGTCCCCACGGGATGCCGGGCGAGACATGTATAAGGATTCGGCCACTGAGACTTTCTGGGACGGCCAGTCCAACCCCTACAAACTCTATCTGGACGATCCGACGGAGCCGGATCCCTCTTTCCTGGGGCCCTTTCCGCGCGGCACCCGTGGTCGGCACAACCTTCCTGCGGTGCTGTCCGATGGCTATTTCGGCGGATACCAGGGCTATCACAACAAGGCCTACAACGTTTTGTATGGCGATTTCCATGCCAAGCGCGTCATCGACCCGCATGGCAAGATCTTCGCCGCCCAACTCGGTCCGGTCCGGCCGTTCAGTTACGATGGGATCAACGGTGCCGGCCGGGTCTACCAGGTGTGGGATTATTTTGGCAGGCAGAACTGATACGGTTTCCGTTGTAAACCTGGGCAGGTTCATGCCTGGTGGTTGGTCGCCGTGCTGCTGTTGCTTGCATCTTCGTGCCCCCCACCTCTGATGACGTTTGATTCTCTAGCCGGGTAATGGTAGACCGGGTGGCCCGCCTCTTCGGAGGTGGGTTCACGATTTGGACAACCGATGAGGGTGCCGACAACATCAACCGCAAGCCCGGCTGAAGCCGAAGTGAGTTTGAGGCTGGAGATGGGTTTGTCGCTCAGGGAATCGCCCGTGGCCCCGAGAGGGCAGGTGAGTGTAGCCACCAGTGCCGCGAAGGGGAACTGGTGGTTGCGAGTGTCCGACGCACAAGTCCCCGCCCCGGCAGAGGCGGGGTGAGATTCGTGAGGGGTCTCACGCCGCCCCTGCCGGGGCGGCCATGGAAGAGAGGCGGGCTTTACCACGGGTTCCGCTTCGCTTCACCCGTGGCTACTTTCTGACCGCCCCTGCGGGGCGTTTGTCCACCTGAAGGTGGCGGTCTGTGGTGCGATCAATGCCCTTTTCTTATTCGGTCCGATTCAGTCCGCTTATGACGTTTGATTCTCTAACCGGGCAATGAGCGGCCTTAAGGCCCGGGCTAAGGGGAAGGGCGTTAAAACGCCCTGCGGACACGGGGAGAGGGCGGAACCAGACGGAGAGGCCGTGCGTTCGCCAACCAGTGCTACAAGCACTGGCCTGAAGCCGCCTTCGGCGGAAACGCCGCTGGAAGCGACGTGGCAGAGATGCCGGCATTGCCCCAACAGATCCGCAACGTCATAAGAGGTAGGGCACCCAACGTACAGAATTCGTTTGGAATCCGTGTGAGGGACCAGCTTCGCGCGGGTAGGCTTTCCGGTCCGGGAGAAGAACGAAAGAGTGTTCGAAACTCTCAAGGACGCCGTCAGGGGCGGGGGGTGAGCTTTTTTCGTTTCCAGTCGGGTATCTGCTGAGGTTTGACGTTGGCCCAGAGGCCGAGTTTCTTGCGGCGGGCGCGGTCTTCCAGCTCGAGGAAGCGCTCGCGCCAGGGGTGATTGTAGCGGTGGTCGGCGTAGGCGTAGCCCTCGCGGACCAGTTGCGCGTTGAGCATTTCCTCGGGTTGGCCGTAGTAGACATAGGCCAGCAGGCGTTCGTAACGGTCGCGGGTGTCGTTGGGGGCCAGCACGATGCGGACCTTCTGGCCTTCCACACGCTTGCGGGTGAAGGCGAAGGCCTCGGGGCCGAAGTGCATGGCCGGCTGGCTGCCCCGGCCGATCTCGGGGGTATCCACGCCCCAGAGGCGGACCTTGGTGTGGGGACGCGAGCCGTCGGGGATCTTGATGTGCAGCGTGTCGCCGTCCACAACCTGCGTGCAGACAGCGGTCACATTGTTGTATCGTTCATAGTCTGAGCCGGGCACCGGAGCGGGGCCCGAAGTTGTGCCCGGGCCTCCCCCGCTACGCCAACGCGAGTAGACGATGGCCGCGGAGATGAGGATGAGGACCAACAAGGCGGCGGGGTGACGCCGATAGACGCGAGGCCACAAGTCTTTTCTGCGGCGGCGGGGCATGGAAACTCACCGCGGGTGGAATGACTAATGTCTAATGACCAATGTCTAAAGAAGCACGAATGACCTAATGCCCAATGACTAATGAGGGTGGTTTCCACCGCCCCGTTTCAGGCATTAGACATTTGGCATTGGACATTCTTTAGACATTAGGATTTAGACATTAGTCATTCATTCGTCATTCGGGCTTCGACATTCGTCATTCCCGTCACAGATTCTTCCGGTACCACTCAATCGCCCTTCGCAGGCCATCTTCGAAGGATACCAGGGGCTGATAGCCGATCAGCTCGCGGGCGGCGGTAATGTCGGCCAGCGAGTGCTTCACGTCGCCGGGACGCTCCGGCACGTACTTGGGCTTGACGTTCCTGCCCAGCAGTTCGTTGATCTGGCGGATGATCTGGTTGACCGAGACGCGCTCGCCGCAGGCGATGTTGACGACCTCACCGTTGACCTTCGGGGCATTGGCCGCCAGCAGGTTGGCATGGACGACGTTGTCGATGTAGGTGAAGTCGCGGGTCTGCTCGCCATCGCCATAGATGGTGGGTGGCTCGTCGCGGAGGATGGCCGTCACGAAGGCCGGGATGGCGGCCGCGTACTGGCTCTTGGGGTCCTGACGAGGGCCGAACACGTTGAAATAGCGCAGGGCGACCGTCTGGAGCCCATAACAGCAAGAGAAGATCTTGCAGTAGTACTCGCCGACGAGCTTGTTGACGGCGTAGGGGCTGAGCGGTTCGGGGCGGGCGGTTTCGCGCTTGGGCAGCTCGACCGCGTCGCCGTAGGCGCTGCTGCTGGCGGCGTAGATCACCCGGCGGCACCCGGCATCGCGGGCGGCCAGCAGGAGGTTGAAGGTACCGTCGATGTTGGCCTCGTGCGAGGTAACGGGGTCGTCCACGGATTTGGGGACGGAGGGCACAGCCGCCTGGTGGAAGATGATCTCGATACCTTCGCAGGCCCGGCGGCAGTCGTTGCGGTCGCGGATGTCGCCCTCGAGGAGCTCCACCTTGTCGCCGAAGGGGGCGAGGTTGGCGCGTTTGCCGCTGCTGAAGTTATCGATAACGCGAACGGAGTGGCCGTCTTTAACCAGACGCTCGACGATGTGGGAGCCGATGAAGCCGGCGCCGCCGGTAACGAGGTAGTGTGGCATGCTGGATCCTTCCCGGTGTCAGTAGGTCGGGTCCGCGGACCCGACAGGTTTTCTTCAAAGTCTCACCACGGAGACGCGGAGGCACGGAGACGAAATGACGAATGACGAAGTCCGAATGACGAAGTCCGAATGACGAAATCCGCATGTCGGATGACGCCTCGCCGCGCGCTTCGTCGTTCGTCATTCTGGTTTCGACATTCATCGTCCTCCGTGGCGTGTTCCGATCGAACGGCCGGCACAGAGGCCGCCGCTACACCTGCTCCGGTTCGGCCGGATACATAGGCGGCTTGCCGGCCAGAACGCCGATGACGTCGTCCACCACATCGTTCATCGCGGTGATGGCCTCCCGCGTTCGCGAGGCGATGTGAGGAGTCAGGATGCAATTGGGCGCGGTCATCAGCGGATGATCCGGCGGCGGCGGTTCGGGGTCGTAGACGTCGATCGCCGCGCCGGCCAGCCGGCCTTCGCGAAGGGCGTCGGCCAAGGCCTGGGCCTCGACCACCGGGCCGCGCGAGGCATTGATCAGGTATGCGCCTGGCTTAAAGTGTGCCAGAGTGGCAGCGTTGATCATGCCGCGCGTGAGCCGGGTAAGCGGAACGTGCATCGTGACCACGTCCGCCTGGGCGTAGACCTCTTCCGCACTGCCGCAAGTCTGGGCCGGAAACGGCAACCAGCCGATCTCGCGAATGTCATAGTATACCACGCGCATGCCCATGCCGTTATGCATACGGGCCCCGACCTGCCGGCCGATACGGCCCATGCCGATGACGCCGAGGGTCTGGTTGTGCAGCTCGGTTACCTTCGGGATCCCGGCCCGGAGCGATGCGAATTCGCCCTGGCGGACACGGGGGTCGAGGAAAACGAAGCCGCGCTGCACGGCCACGATCAGGCCGACGACCAGCTCGGCGACGGCGATAGTGGAGGCGGCGGGGGTATTGACCACGACGATGCCGGCCTGTTTGGCGGCGGTCACATCGATGTTATCCACGCCCACGCCGGCCCGGCCGATGACCTTGAGCCGGCCGGTTTTCGCGGCGGCGGCGATCACCTCGGCATTAACCTGGGCATAGGTACGCACGAGCAGGGCGTCCGCCTCGGGTACCGCCGCGAGCAGTGTGGCATGGTCGTGCTTTTCGAGCCGGACCACCTCGCCGGCGGCCTGGAGGCGTTGCAAGGCCGAGTCGCTCACGCCCTCGGCCAGAACGATTCGGGGCTTAGGTTCGGTTCCCATGGTCGGGGCATTATCGGAGGGGGAGGGGCTGGGGACAAGGGGGAGTGTGAGAGTGGGAGAGATGGAGAGTGGGAGAGATGGAGAGTTGGGGGAGACGTGAGGGAAGACAAGGGGACAAGGAGACAAGGGGACAAGGGGACAAGGGGATGAGGGGGGAGAGTGTGGGAGCGGGGGATGCGATCTGTTGGGGTGGTTAGAAGTGGGGCTCGATGGTGATGGCTTTTGGGGTGGTGGGGCAGTAGAACTGGCAGGCTCCACAGCCGACGCAGCCCTGGGGCAGGATCTCGATCTGGCCGGCAGGGTTGATGGTGATGGCCGTCGGGCCGATGGGGCACTTGGCGACGCAGATCCGACAGTCCTCGTCCCGGCTGCGCAGGCAAAGGTCGAGCTTGACGCGGGCCAGCCCCATGCGGATGTCGGTGGGCTTGTTCACCGGCCGGAGGGCCCCGCTGGGGCAGGCTTTCATGCAGGCCAGTTCGTCGCAGACCACGCAGGCGGCCAGGTCAGGGTCGATGTAGGGCGTGCCGCGTTGCTCGATGTCATCGTTGGACAGGCTTCGGATCGCGCGGGCCGGGCAGACGTCCACGCAGTTGCCGCAGCGGTAGCAGGCCGCCAGAAACTCGCGCTCGGGCTGGGCTCCCGGCGGGCGCAGAACGGTCCGGGGGATCGGCAGAGGAATCTGCAGCCGTTCCTCGAGGAATTGGGCGACCGGCTCCATGAGCCGCTTGAGACCCAGCCGGAACATGGCCCGACGGTCGCGGGGGGTATTGTCAAGCTCCTCGGCCAACGCGTTACTCCCTTATGGGGTGGCTTGAACCCCGAAGAGCGCCGGCCAGACGCCGGCGCCACACGAAATCATCTGCCAGACACCGGGGGATCATTTGCCTGACGCCGGGGTGGTCCTTTGTTCGAGTTTTTGGACGGTGGCGGTCAGGGCCTTGATCCGCTTATTGAATTGCTCGAAGGTGGCCCGCACGCCTGCGGGGAGGTCCATGCAGTTCTCGCAGTAGAAGCGCGTGGCCGTGCTCTTGAGCACGGGGTACTGGTACGTCGCATTGCAGGCTCGGCAAACGCGATCCTGCAACTCTTCATCCGTTTGGGCCATGCCAGCAAAGCTCCGGTTTTGACGGCATTTTCCGCCAAGTGGTTTCCAAGACTCATCTTAGGCCGGCCGGAGAGGCCGTCAAGGTGGGAGAACGCTACCGCCCCGGTGTGTGGCACTGCTTTTGAGCAGTGGCACACACGCAGGGGGCTGAGAATGGTATTTTTACCGAAGCGACGGTCCGAAGATGGTTCTGAAAAGCAGCTCCTAAGCGCTCAGAAGCTGGTCAATGGACATTTTGAGGTCTTGCTTGCTGCGCAGGCCGACAAACTTTTGCTTGATCTGCCCGTCCTGGAACAGAAGAACGGTGGGAATCGAGCTGATTCCGTAGCGGGCGGAGAGAGACTGGTTCTTGTCGGTATTGACTTTGCCAACCTTGACCTTGCCCGCATACTCAGTGGCCAGCTCGTCGATGGTCGGCCCCAGCGCCTTACAAGGCATGCACCATTCGGCCCAGAAGTCCACCAGGACTGGTTCGCTGGCCGACAGGACCTCGGTCTCGAAGTTACTCTCCGTGAATTCTTTGGTATTCAGTCCCGCCATGAGCTAAATCCTCACTGTCAAATCGTTTACGGGCGATAGGGGGCCCGCTTCCCGGCATCTTGTTCGGGATTGTAGGATTCGGGGGCAGGGGGGTCAACCGACTGCAAGCTCATCCCGGGGGCGGGACTTCCAGCGGCGGTGGATCCAGAGGTACTGCTCGGGGGCTTCGCGGATAAAGGCTTCGATGGCGCGGGTGTATTCCTGGGTAATCCAGCGGAGTTCGTCGTCCTTGCCGGCCCACTCCTCGGGGTGGATGACGCGATTGCAGCCCAGTTCATATTCGAACCGGTCGCTGACGCGGCGGGCGTAGCCGACGACTATGGGCACCTTGTACTCGATGGCCAGCAGGCCGATGGACTTGTAGGTGGAGGCCTTGCGGCCGAAGAAGTCGACGAAGAGGCCTTTGTGGCCGGCGTTCTGGTCGGCGATGAAGGCCAGCGTGCCGCCGCTGCTGAGGATTTCGCCGGCGGAGCGAGCGGCGCCCTTCTTGTAGAGCAGTTGCAGGCCCCGGCGGGCGCGAACATCCATCACGTAACTGTTGAGATAGGGGTTATCGAGCGGCCGCATCACCGCCACGGTGGGGAAGCCCAGGGCCGTGAGGGTGAAGCCGAGCAACTCCCAGCTTCCGTAGTGGCCGGTGACGAGGATGGCCCCGCGGCGGGAGAGCAGCACATCGGCGGCAGGACCGAGGTTCTTGAGGCGGACGTAGCGCGGCCAGGTCCACTCGTTGATCAGGCGAGGGGTGAAGAGGGTTTCAACGGCCAGCATGGTCATCTGCTGCATGGACGCGAGGGCGATGCGTTCCCGATCGGCCTGGGAGAGCTCGTTTCCGTAGGCCAGGCGGAGGTGCTCGAAGGCCCGCTCGCGGTGGCGACGCATGAGGCGGTACCAGATGCTGCCCATCCAGCGGGCGGTGCGCAGATTGACGTTGATGGGGAACATCTGGAAGGCCATGCCGACCAGCCGGATGCCGCAGTAGATGAGCCAGTCGATAAGGGGGCGACGCCGTGCCATAGGAGGGGGATTGTACCGGGGCGAGGGGCGAGGGGGTAGGGTAAGTGTGAGAGATGGAGAGTATGAGAGATGGAGAGACAAAGGGACGAGGAGATAGGGCGACAAGGGGACAAGGAGATAAGGGGACAAGGGGACAAGGAGATAAGGGGACATGGGGACCAGGGGGGCGGGCATCCTGCCCGCCTTGGCAGGGTACTGAGCGCCAGCAAGGGCCCGGGGCGGGGGGAAAGTGTGAGAGTTGGAGAATGTGAGAGATGGAGAGACAAGGGGACAGGGGGCAACAGGGGTGGATTTCTGGGTGGAGGGTTTGGGGTATGATGGGGGGAGCCTGAGGGACGCGGTATGGACATCTTCTATCGCTTCAACCGGCTGTTGATGTTTCTGACCATGATCCTGTACGTGCCGCTGACGCTGGCGGTAATCGTGGGGTCGTGCCTGGGGCGGCGCTGTTGACGATGGGGGTGGTTCACGGAGCGCCGAAGGTTGGGGTCAGCTATCGCGGCTTCGCGGTGCTCATGTTCTTCATCGTGTTTCTGGACCTGTCGGTGGCCTGCGTCTCGTTCCTCCTGCTGGCCGGGCTGTTCAGGCTGTTCAGCCGGTTTCGGGACGAGCCGGCGTTTGGGGTGCCGCTCTCACGTGAGCAGCATCCACATTTCTTTGAGCTGCTCGACCGGGTGTGCAAAAAGCTCAAGGTCCGCCCGCCGACGCAGTGCTACCTGTCGCCGTTCAGCGAAATGTCCATCAGCGACCGGACCATCGAGGAGGATGGCCGGCTTCGCCGGGGCGTGCGGACGCTGGTGGTGGGGGCCGGGTTGCTGGTCCACCTGCGCATTGACGAACTGACCACGATTCTATGTCACGAGATGGCCCACGCCCGGGCGGGAGATACCAGGCTGGGCCGGCTGGCTACCCGCTTCAACTATGCGATGATCGCGGCGATCTATGAACAGTACGAGGAGGAGGCGCAGTCGGCGCAGAACACGTGGTTGAACACGCTGGTGCGGCGCGGACGGTCCCTGCATCGGGCGTATATGGCGCAGTTGCTCGGTGGGAGGTAATGCGGATTCCAAATAAATCTTGTGCGCTGGGTGCCCCGCCTCTTCAGAGGTGGGGGCGCGAAGATTCAAAGCGATCAGCAGCGGATGACCAACGACCGGGTAAGAATCTGCCCAAGTGTGCAACGGAAATCGTATAAGTGGATATTTCGGGATCTTGCCCGGCTCTGTGGTTAACCTTGAGCTTTCAAGGATGTGGCCGAACGCCGGGGATCGCGCCGCCCGTCAGGTCGGAATACAAGTCCATAAGGTTCTCCTGAAGCTCTTCCAGAGTTTCCCCCTGGGTCATGTAGTCGGGGAAATCCTCCAAGTACCCGAGCCACATTTCCCCGTCCTGCCAGTAGACGTATCGCGTCGTGGTCATACTTTACTTATATGCTTCTGTGAAGAGCGTTCAACGAGGCGTCTTTCGCATAAACCGACCGAGGACCGCCTGGGCTTCGGGGATACGCAATAGCGTGGTCATTATCAGGTAGGCCAGACCAAACGGGACGAGGGTGACCAGGGCGGCCAGCAGCGGGGGTTGGATGTGGAGCAAACGGCCGGCGGAGCCTGCGAGGACCGCGGCAAGCGCGGCCAGGCAGAGTTGAGCCGCGTAAGGGGCGGACAGACCGGTGCGGCCGATACGGGCGTTCAGCGAACGACGCAGCAGAACGAACTCGATCCAACCGGCAAAGGCCGCCGAGGCGGTCAGGGCGGCGGTGCCCCAGCGGGGATCGATGCCCAGCAGGCCGGGGAGACGCAGGGCGAACAGATAGCCCAGGACGGTGGCGATGGCCACGTGGACGAGGGCAAAGTTGAGCGGGGTTCGCGTGTCACGCAGGGCGTAGAAGGTCGAGGCGTAGAGCCGGCCGAAGGTCATGGCCGGCAGGCCCAGGGTGAAACCGGCCAGGACGGTCCAGACGTACCGGGTGTCGTGCCGGGTGAACTGGCCGGTCTGGTAGATGGCTCCGACCACCACGTCGCCGAAGGCCAGGAAGGCCGCCGCCGAGGGGATAATGAAGAAGGCGATCTGCCGCAGGCCGGCATCCAGGCGTTTGTGCAGATGAGCGGCGATTTCCTCGCTGGAGCCGCTCGCGCCGGACATGGCCGGCAGTTCGGCGGCGGAGACGGACATGCCAAAGAGGCTCACCGGCAGCAGGTAGAGCGTCTGGGCGTATCCCAGGGAGGCGACCGCGCCCATGGGCAGGAACGAGGCGATGATGTTATCGATGTAAGCGCTGACCTGCACGACGCCGCGGGCGAGTACAACCGGCCCGAAGTTGCGAATGATGGTACGGATGTGGCTGGATGAGGTGTCCAGGACCGGCCGGAGCTGAGGGACCAGATGCCAGACGGTGGGCAACTGTACGGCGAACTGGAGGAGGTTGCCTGCCACCAGGCTCCAGGCGGTGATTTGGACCAGGGTGTTCTGGTCATGCCGGCCGCCCCAGCCCCAGGCGATCATGGCGGCGATCATGGCCGCATTGGACAGGACGGGCGAGACGTAGGAGAGGAAGAAGCGGCGGTGGCTGTTGAGGATGCCCAGGCACCAGGCGGACATCACCAGCAGGCCGACGCCGGGGAAAAGGATCCGAACCAGGCGGATCGTCAACTCGCGTTTATCGCCGGTGAAGCCGGGGGCGACCAGATCCACGAAGTAGGGGGTCAGCAGCACGCCCATCGCCACGATGAACGAGACGCCGACGGCCAGCAACGAGCCGATGGCGGAGGCAACGCGATCGGCGGTTGCGCTTTCTCGGGCCGTCTGGTCTCCCGGGCTTCCAGCTTCTGAAGGCGGGCAAGATGCCCGCCCCCCCGTGGCCGATGCCTGCCCTCCCGTGGCCGATGCCCGTTCCCCCGTGGCCAGCAGGCGGGCGTAGACCGGGATGAAAGAGGCCGAAAGGACGCCCTCGCCGAGGAGGTTCTGGAGGAAGTTGGGGATTTTCTGGGCGGCTTTGAAGGCGTCGGCCGCGTCGGCGTTGCCGAAGTAGTGGGCGAAAACGCGGTCGCGGATCAGGCCGGTGATACGGCTGAGGAAGATGCCGGCCGCCACGCGGAGGGCGCCTGATCGTTGCCTGCCGTTCCCGGTCGGCGGGGGGGACGGATGCCGGTCATGGCCTGTTGCGGCAGGGGCGGGGGACGCCGATGGTCCGGCGAGGTCGGTTGGTGACGGTTTTCCGGCCGGCGTGGTACTCACCGCTGCCCCTCCGTGGGCAAACCAGGCAATGGGGAGGATTCCGCGTGGAATCCACGCTAACGAGCTGTCAGGATACCGGCAGGCGAGACATGTGAAAAGACCCGCTCAGCGGGTTGCGGCGGGTTTGGTGGTCAACCCGTGAGCAGTTGCTCAGGCAGGTAATCAGGGTAAGAATGACGCGCGGCGCGGTCGCTGTTGCGGCGCCTGCTGGGGCAGGAGAATTCGGTTTGGCAGCCAACTTCGACACGGACAACGGGGCGGGAGCGGGCGACTCTACGGGCACAGGCAGATTGCGAGTGATGTTTCGCGCGTTGGAGTCGCGGAACTTCCGCCTGTTTTTTGGGGGCCAGGGCCTCTCGCTGATCGGCACCTGGATGACCATGGTGGCGACGGGCTGGTTGGTCTACCGGCTGACCGAGTCAACCGTGCTGCTCGGGGTGGTTGGGTTTTGCGGCCAGGTCCCCGCGTTTTTTCTCGCGCCCTTCACCGGGGTAGTGGCGGATCGGTGGGATCGGCATCGGCTGCTACTGGCAACCCAATCACTGGCCATGCTGCAGGCGCTGACAATGGCGTTTCTGGTGCTCAGCGGGCGGATCACCATGACCCACATCATCCTGCTGTCGCTGTTGCACGGCGTCATCACTGCTTTTGACATCCCGGCGCGGCAGGCTTTCCTGTCCCAAATGATCGAGCACAAGGAGGACCTGTCGAACGCCATCGCGCTCAATTCGTCCATGTTCAATGCGGCCCGGCTGGTGGGACCGTCCATTGCGGCGGTGGTGATCACCAAGACCGACGAGGGGATATGTTTTCTTGTGGATGGGATCAGCTATGTGGCCGTGATCGCCGCGCTGTTGGCCATGCGCGTTCCCGCCCGCCCGCGCAACCGACTGCCCCAGCCGATGCTGCGCGAGTTGCGCGAGGGGCTGGGGTACGTCATCCGGTTCTGGCCGATTCTATACATTCTGCTGCTGATCGGCGGCGCCAGCCTGGTAGGGTTTCCCTACACGGTATTGCTGCCGGCGGTGGCCAAGGAGCTGCTGGGCGGCGAGGCCGACACCTTCGGGTTCCTGACTGCCGCGGCCGGCCTGGGGGCCCTGTGCGGGGCGCTGTATCTGGCCAGTCGACGAACGGTGATCGGGCTGGGATTGCACATTGTGCTGGGGACTGCGGCGTTCGGATTGTCGCTGGTGGCCGTGGCTCTGTCGCGGTGGGTCTGGTTGTCGTTGCCGCTGATGGTGGTGGTGGGATTCTCCATGATGACTCTGACGGCCTCATGCAACACGGTCTTGCAGACCATCGTGGATGAGGACAAGCGCGGACGGGTTCTGAGCCTTTATATGATGGCGTTCATAGGGACGACTCCGTTCGGAAGCCTGCTGGCCGGTGTGGTGGCCGAACGGTTCGGCGTCTCCGGGGCACTGCTGGGCGGTGGGGTGCTGTGCGTGGCGCTGGCCATCTGGTTTGCGCGGGCTCTCCCGGCGATTCGCCGTCAGGTCCGGCCGATCTACGTGCGGCTGGGCATCCTGCCGGAAATCGCCTCCGGCATGCAGGCGGCCACCAGCGGGTCGCGTCGCGAGTGAGCCACCGGCCTGCCGGCCGGGGCTGGGATGGCGAATAGAGCATGACATTCCTTGCAGGTTCTTGACGCTGCCCCGGCGGCGCCTATATTCGCGCTGTGTTGAGATCTGATGCCCGGACTCGGGTTGAGCCGTTTTCCTCATAACTCATGGAGAAACATCATGGCGCGGCAAGTAAAGCTCAAAGGTACACCGCTGGATCTGGAAGGACCGGAACTCAAGGTGGGTGATCGGGCTCCGGACGTGCGACTGAAGAAGAGCCTGGTGGATGATTACCGGATCAGCGAGGGCAACGGCCAGATCCGGCTGATCAGCGTGGTGCCGTCGTTGGACACGCCGGTGTGCGCGCTGCAGACCCGGCGGTTCAACGAAGAGGCGAACAAGCTGCCGGGGGTGCAGTTCCTGACCGTGAGTATGGATCTGCCACCGGCACAGGGGCGCTTCTGCAGCACGGAAGGCATCGACACGAACCGGCTGATGATGCTCAGCGACCATATGGACGGGGCCTTCGGGAAGGCATACGGCACGCTCATCTCCGCGCTGCGCATCGAGTGCCGGGCGTTGTTCGTGGTGGATAAGGATGGCACCATCCGTCATGCGGAGTATGTCCCGGAGGTAGGGGAACATCCCAACTACGACGCGGCACTGGCGGTACTGAAGACGCTGCAGTGACAGGGCGCCCCGGGGCGCGTGGTCTTGCGAAGCAGAACCCCCGAAGAGGGCGACGATGGCGGATGGTCCATCGGTCGCCTTCTTCGGGGGTTTCCTTGTTCAGAAAGACTCGCGCGTCGGCAGGTCGTCGAGCCTACTCAAGATTCAGCACGACCTGGTTCAACCCGCCATTATTCTCGTTGCCAAAGCACGGCGTGCCCAGGAACCCGCCGCGGATCTTGATCTGGCCCAGATTAAACAGCACCGCCTGCATCTCCTGGGCGTTGACCCGCTGTGTCGTGCCCGAGTGATACCATTTCGTGGTTTCATGAAGCACGACGGAGAAGCTGCTCCAGGTCGGGCCGGGCTTGCGGTCGATTACGGTGTAGATGCAGTAGCCGCCGCCCTCGATGATCACTGCCGGCAGGCCCAGGCAATTCAAATTACCGTTGGGCACGTCATGGCGTAACTCAAAATCGAGCGTCTTTCCATAGGCCGACAGGGCGTTTCCGTGGAACTTGGCGGGGGCCAGCCAGTACCACTCGCCATTCGCCGCCGCGGCCAGATGCCCGCCGGCCGTGGCATCCGTTCGCCACTCCAACGCGCCGGATCGGCCAAACCCGTTGCCTGCCACCGCCCAGCCCTCGGCGTCGATCTCAAAATCAGAGACGACTCTCGGACCGGGCAGGGGGAGCGGCGGGGAATCCGACAAATCGAGCCGGACGTTGTCCAGGCCGCCGGCGTTCCTGTCGCCGAAGCACGTCCTGAGGAATCCGCCGCGAATCTTGAGTTGCCCCAGGTTGGCGAGGACGGCCCGCATCTCGTCCTGGGTGACGCGCCGATCATCTCCGACGTGCCGCCATTCGGCCTGTTCATCGAGCCGGATGAGGTAGTGGGTCCACGCCTCGCCGGGCTTGTATCCGCCGTTGTGGTAGATGTTGTGGCCGCCGCCATTGAGAATCACGAGCTTTTCCACGCCCAGACAATTGTAATTGTTGTTGGGCACATCGTGATTGAGATTGAATTGCAGCGTCTTGCCATAAGCCGCCGAGACATCGCCAACGAATTTACGCGGCGCCAGCCAGTACCAGGTTCCGTTTTCGGCGGCGACCAGATGGCCGCCGGCGGCGGCGTCCGTTGCCCAACTGAGCGCGCCGCTGCGCCCGAAGGGACCGCCCGCGACGGCCCAACCTTCGGCGTCCGTATCGAACGTGGAAGTGACGATCGGCTCAGCAGGCCGGGGCGGCGGGTTATCCGCCAGGTTGAGAACGACGTTGTCCAGGCCGCTGACCACGGAACGGAAGCAATTGACCAGACAATTGCCGCGAATCCGCAGCGAGGTCACGTTCGAGAGTACCTGCTGCATCTGGGCCGCCGTTACCCGCTCGTGGTCCGCGCTATTGCGCCAGTCCGCCGTCTCATCGAGCCGAAACACATAGCGGGTCCAGGTGGCCTCCGGCCGGTAGGGACCATTCGCATAAATGCTCAATCCCTCGCCGCTGAGAACCACGAGCCCCTCAGCGCTCAGGCAATTGGGATTGTCGTTGGGTATCTCGTGATTGACGTCGAACTCCAGCGTCCGTCCGTATGCATTGGACAGGTTGCCCAGGAACTTGGCCGGCGCCGTCCAGTACCATGTATTATCGCCTTGGGAACTGATGTGCCCCCCGGGGCTGCCGGCGGTACTGGAGTACGTGGCGGCAATCTCCCCGTCGTTCACCACCCAGCCATCGTCCCCCGCTTCAAAGTCGGAAGCGATGAACAGTTCGGTCCGGGGAGGATTGCCGGTGTCTGGACCTTTGTTGCCGCCATCAGTTGTGTCGTCGCTGGTCTGATCGCCCTGGTTTAAGTCATTGCTGGCAGGCGGATTGGTCGGTTGACATTCCCCGCCTTGCACCAGCATGAGCCCGCCGGCCAGGGCCAGCGGCAAGAGGGCCTGCAAGGCCAAGCGGGTGAACCGGCCGGAGCGCCGTGACGGGAACAAAGCTTTGGACATGGAATGCTCCTTTCAAGGGTGCCAGATACGAACTGACCGTGCACGATGGTGAGACAAGACAAAACCCGATTCGTGTGCCGCGGCGCAAGCGCCAGGGTACACATCCAGCGCTGTGGCCTATGCGGCGTGGTGGTGCGCTCAAAGGCGTGTTGCAGGATTGCGTTCGGCCATGCGGGGCCGAGACCTGGTTGTCGCCCTAGACCGAACGAAAGCCCGGCAAGGCATTGGCTTCACCCATCGCCATTTACAGCTCAACCCAACGAATAACAAAGGAAGCGATGCGCCGCTTCCGAAGCATCCGTGCTTTCAGCGTGTATTCGGCGTAATGTATCGCATATGCCTAAAAGCGATAAGTATATTTGTGTTCCCGAGGTGGAAATCTTTTTCTGGATCTCTACGTCGTCGGGTGTGTGTGCATAGGGAGTCCACTTCATGTGCCGTCCGCTGCCTGAATCGGCCCTGCGCGGCAGCCGCTGGCGCGCAGGCGCTTCTGCAGCACGGAAGGCATATGGCACGCTCATCCCCGCGCTGCGCATCGAGTGCCGGGCGTTGTTCGTGGTGGATAAGGATGGCACGATCCGCCATGCGGAGTATGTCCCGGAAGTAGGGGAACATCCCAACTACGACGCGGCACTGGCGGCGCTGAAGACGTTGAACACTACAGCGCAAGGTCGTGGCGGCTGGGCTCCGTACCGGCCGTTTTACGGGCAGAACGGCCGGTACGGAGCCCGGCCGCTACAGAAAATGGCCTACTTCGCGCTGCAGGGTTGAAGTGACGGCGTGCCCCGGGGCGCGTGGTCTTGAGAAGCAGAACCCCCGAAGAGGGCGACGATGGCGGATGGTCCATCGGTCGCCTTCTTCGGGGGCTTGTGTGTTCTGGCGGGACTCTCACCAGGGCTCACGCCTGCTTATGCCCCTGGCTGGCTGCCTTCGCCCCTTTTGGGGTGAAGCCCTCGCTGGCGCTTCGGGCTCAAGGCAGGCAAAGCCCTCGCTGGCGCTTCGGGCTCGAAGCCGGCTCAAGGCGGGCAGGATGCCCGCCCTCCTGCACGGGCGAGACGCCGGTGCCACACTGAACTCTGAACCCTGAACCCTGAGCTCTAGACCCTGGGCCCCGGGTCCTTCAACCTCAATCGAACACGTCCTCGTAGGTCTCGCGAGCTTCGCGTATGTCACGGCCTGAATCCGAGGAATGGTTGTTGCGCCGGGAACGTCCATCATTGGGGTTCTTGGCGTCCACCGGCGGTTCCAGGGTTTCCACGATGCCGCCACGCGCATCCATGCACTCGAAGAGATACTGATCCATACCGAGGTTGCTGTCCGCACGGATGATGATTCGCCGGCCGGACTCCTGCTCCAGGGCATAGATCACGGCCCGCTTGCGGTTCAGCAACTGGTGGGCCACGGTGGGCGCGACCCGCACCTCGACGGTCTGGACCTGCTCCTTATGTGCGGTCAGCCGCAGGAGACGCATGATGTCCAGGGTCATGGATTCGGCGTTCTTGACCAGTCCGGATCCACGGCAGTGCGGGCAGTCCTGGTAGATGCTGCGCTTGATGGAGGGCCGCATGCGCTGGCGGGTGATCTCAATGATGCCGAACTGGCTCATGCGCAGGCACTTGGCCCGTTCCTTGTGTTTCTTGAGCGCGTCGCGCAGGGCCCGCTCCACGGCCCGGCGGTGCTTGTCCATGCGCATGTCGATGAAGTCGCAGACGATCAGGCCGCCCAGGTCGCGCAGGCGGAGCTGGCGGGCGATCTCTTCGGCGGCTTCGAGGTTGATGCGATAGGCGGTTTCCTCGGCATCCTCCAGGTCGCGGAACCGCCCGCTGTTGACGTCGATGGCCACGAGGGCCTCGGTCGAATCGATGACCAGCGACCCGCCGGACGACAGCGGCACGTGCCGGGCGTTGATGCGCTCGATTTCCTGTTCGATGCCGTACTTGTGGAAGAGCGGCTCGGGGCCTTTGTAGACTTCGACCAGCGACCCGCCGCGCGGCATCACGATGGAAATGAAGTCGCGAATCTTCTCGGCGGTGGCCTCGTCATCCACGATGATCTTGCCGAAGTCGGCGGAGAACACGTCGCGCACGGTGCGAATGACCAGGTCGGATTCCTGGTAGAGCTCGCAGGGGGCGCGTTCGTTCTTGATGCGGTTGGCGACCACCTTCCAGAGGCGCTGGAGGTACTGCAGATCGCGCTGCAGTTCGCGCTTGGCGCAATCGGTGCCGGCGGTGCGGAGAATAAAGCCCATGTCCTTGGGCAGCTCCAGTTCATCGAGGATCCGGCGCATCTTGCGGCGAAGCTCTTCGTCCTCGATTTTGCGGGACACGCCCAGCCGGTTCATACCCGGGAGCATGACGAGAAAGCGGCCGGGGATGGAAATGTAGGTAGTCAGGGTTGGGCCCTTGGTGCCGATGCCCTCCTTGATGATCTGGACCAGCACTTCCTGACCGCGCCGCAAACACTTCTGAATGGGCGGTCGTTCGCGGCGCGGGGTCTTGCGGCCCACCTCTTCGACCTGGCGCATGCCGTCAGGGAAGTACTGGGGCTGGAGGTCCGAAATATGCAGGAAGCCGTTCTTGGGCATGCCGAAGTCGATGAATGCGGCCTGTATGCTGGGCTCGACGTTAGTGACACGGCCCTTGTAGATGTTGCCCACGTGGGAGCCGGCGGAGGCCCGTTCCATGAACAGCTCTTCGAGCCGGCCCTGGTGAAGAATGGCGATGCGGCATTCGTCGCCTTCGGCGATGTTGATCAGCATGACGCGCTGACCGTCGGCCTGCTTAAGATCGGGTGCTTCCTCAGCGGCCTGCGCAGGGGCGGTGGCCGGCTGGGGCTGGGCGGTCGGGCGCCGTTCGCCCTGGCCGTGCCTCTCACGTGACTCACGGCGGTTCTGCTGGTCGCGGCGGTCCTGCCGGTCGGATGATCCTCGCTCATCGCGCCGCTCGCGCTGGCCTTGCTGCGGTTCGCGCCCGCCGGGTTGCGAGTCGCGCGGGCGGGACGGGGCCTGCTGGCTGCGCGAATCGGACTGGTCCTGTTGTCGGCGGGGCGCGCCGTTCTGCTGGGCAGGCAGTTCACCGCCTTCCTGGTCGCGACCCTTTCCACGGCCACGACGTCCCCTGCGGCGGCGACGGCGACGTTCGCCATTCTGGCCTTCGCCGTTCTGGCCCTCGGAGGGCGCAGCCTCCGGGGCGGCCGGCCCGGTCAGCGGTTCGGTCAGGAGGCCTTCCGCATCGAACTCCACAATGGCGGGTTCGGGCCGGGCCTCGACCGGCCGGGGCTCTTTCGTGGGCGGCGCAGGACGTTCGTTGCGCGGAGCGAGCTGTCGGGGTGGCGGGGGGGCTGCCTCGCGCGAACTGGCCGGCTCGGTTGCTCTGGCGGTCGGCGCCGCTTTGGGGGCCGGTTCTTCAGGCCAGAGGCCGGCCAGGAAGTCACTGTCATCGTCGGCCAAGTCGCCGACGGGGGCCTCGCGTTGCTCCTTGAGAGTCGTTGCCTGCTGAAGGGATGACGTTTCCGCGGTCATGGCCGGCGGCTCCACGGCCGGCTGGGGCGCGCTGGATTCCGGCGGGCCGGGAATCGGTTCCGGGGCGGCGTCCGGCGTTTGGAGCTCGGTGATGGCAGCGGCCGAAACCGCTTCGGCGGCTTCGACGGCTTCGACAGCCGTGTCCGGAGCGGCCTTGGTTTTCTTCTTGCCGGCCGCCGGCTTCTTTCTGGAAGCGGTGGTGGTGGCGCGAGACCGCGTTGCGGTTTTCTTCTTTGTGGTGGTAGTTTTCTTGGTCTTAGCTTTTGTTGCTTTGGATTTTGCTTTCGGTTCCTGCTCGTCAGCCATATATACCCTGCTCTTTCATCCCGTAGAGCCGGGGACCTCCATGTCGCTTAAGAGGAGCGGGTAGATGAGGCAAATCGGTTCCAGGGGCGGTCAGTCGCTGTTTGCCTGGGCCGGCGCGAAAGAGGTTTCTTGCGCCGGGGGCTGGGCAGTCGTCTGAAGGTTTTCCCACTCGACGGCCGTTCGCCGAACGCGGTGAAGCATCTCGGCAGGGTCCAACCCGAAAGCCTCCAGCCATTCTCCCGGACGGGCCGATCCGGTATCGGGCGTACGGCAAGACCACCGCAACACACCGGATTGGATCGAGGCCTCGATCAGGAGGGGCCGCAGATCGATGCTCCGCACGGATTGACGGCGATGACCGGTCCGTTCGATGATCCATCGCTCGGATGACAGGACACGCTGTACCGCTTCCCAGACCTGGGCGACCTGTGTCGGCGGCACCTCAACCTCGTAGACCACCTGCTCCGGGTGAAGCTTGCGATCGGGCTGGAGTTCAATCGCCTCCAGCAACTCGAGACCGCCGGGCATCTGTTCACGAAGGCGCCGAAGCGTCTCGGAGGCAGTGATCGGCTCGCACAGCTCAAACACGAGCATGTCGGCGGCGGTTGCCACCCCCACGGGGCGCGGCAACGGCAGCGACATTCGAGGTCGTGGGTTGAAACCCTCGGAGAACCTGACCGGCAACTGCGCCCGCGAGAGCGCCCGCTCGAACAACCGCATCGTGTCGTGATGCGAGATGAAGCGAAGATCGCCTTGAATGCGGAAGCGAATTGCCACCTTATACCGCAACTCTTGCTTTTGTCCCTTACTTCGTACGGTGATGTTCTGTTTCGCCGCCTCCGCTACGCACGGGGCCGGCTCTGTTTTGTTTCTTTCCCGCGTCGCCTGTTCACTGGCGCTTCGAACTCGGCGCCTGGCGCCCGCGCCGGGGAGCGGAGTCCGACGCCGGTGACAGGGCGGCGCATCCCTACAGAGATTCCGGTGCGATCTTCCTGGTCTCGTCCCGGAGATAATTGCTCACCTGGCGGTCAGTCTCAAACGACAATGCCCGCCGGGCCACTTTGGCGGCGTGGGCGGCCGTTGTGGACCGGATGATCTTCTTGATCTCCGGTATATCGCCCGGCGCCATGGAGAAGACCCTCAGCCCGATACCCACCAGGAAGAGGGTGTAGACGGGCTCGCCGGCCATCTCGCCGCACAGGCTACAGGGTCGCTCCGCCTGGGCGGCGTTACGGACGATGTGCCTGAGCATCTGCAGCACGGAGGGGTGCGAAGCGGTATAGAGCGTCGCCACCCGTTCGTTCCCCCGGTCCACCGCCAGCATGTACTGGATCAGGTCGTTGGTGCCGATACTGATGAAGTCCGCTTCCCGCATCAGCTCCCGGATCTGGGTCGCGGCGGCCGGGGTTTCGACCATTATACCAACCGGGATGTCCCGCCTGAAGGGGATTCCCGCCTCCTCCAGGTCCTCCATGGCATCTCCCAAGGCCATTTTAGCCTGACGAAGCTCCATGAGACTGGAAATCAGCGGAAACATCACGCGAACATCGCCTTCCGCCGAAGCGCGAAGGATGGCCCGGAGCTGAACCTTGAAGGAATCGATGTTCTGCAGGCAGAACCGGATGGAACGCAAACCCAGGAACGGGTTGCGTTCGGGATCGCGGGCCTGGGCCTGCGTGTACTTGTCGGCGCCCAGGTCGAGGGTTCGGATGGTCACCGGGCGTCCGCCCACGGCCTGGATGACCTGGCGGTAGGCGGCGTAATGCTCCTCTTCAGTGGGCTCGGCCTCCTGACGGAGGTAGAGGAATTCCGTACGGTACAGCCCGATGCCTTCGGCGCCCTTCTCGATGCTGGTCTGGGCCTCGTAGGGGAACTCGATGTTGCTCAGCAGGGTGATGGCCAATCCATCCTGGGTGACCGCCGGCTTGTCGCGCAGCTCGACGAGCTCGATGGCGGCAGCCTGAATGCGCTGGGCCTCGGCATGGTATTCGGCCAGGGTTTCGTGGTCCGGACGGATGATGACCAGGCCCTTGGTGCCGTCGAGGATGACGGTGTCGCCGTTGGAGACGGCGGCGGTGATATCGTTGAGGCCCATGACGGCGGGAATGCCCATGGACCGCACCACGATGGCGGTGTGCGAAGTCAGACCGCCCCCGTCCATGGCCAGACCGCGGATCTGGGTTTGGGCGAGGTTCGCGCTCTGGGAGGGGGTCAGGTCGTGGGCGACGACGATCGCGGGCTCTTTGAGCTCGGCGAGTTCCGCCCCTGTGGAGCCCACCAGGTGCCGGAGCAGTCTCCGCTCGATGTCGCGGACATCGCGATAGCGCTCACGGAGAAGCTGGTCCTTCATGTTCATGAAGCGGCGCTGGTAGGTGCGAAGGGTCTCGCGGACCGCGTAGGCCGCGCTGTAGTTTCTCTGGGCAATGGCGTTGGCGATCTGGTCGCGGATGTGGTTCTGGGTCAGCACGCCGTAATGAAAATCGAAGATGGCGGCGATGTCGCGTCCGAGCTGGCTGGCGGTGGCTTCCCGCAGGGCATTCAGGTCGGCCAGCGAGGCTTCGAAAGCTTTGTCGAGCGCCTGCAACTCAGCCGGGATGCGATCCGGCGGGACGTTCTTGACCGGGATACGATAATCTTCGGCATCAAGGACGAGCGCGGGGAAAATGGCTACGCCCGGGGAGACAGCAATGCCGCGCTTGATTTCCATGATCGACCAGGGACCTCATACTTTCATTTTTCCGGGTGCATCTCGCCGAACCCGCCGGCCACGAGACCGGCTAATGCTTCGAGCGCATCCGCTGCGTCCGGTCCTTCGGCCTGGAGTTCCAACACCGTACCCTGGCTGGCCTCGAGCAGCATCATTTCCATGGGATTTTTGCCATCCACCACCCGGTTGCCTTTCCGGACCAGGATATGGGATTGGAATCGTCCGGCGGTATCCACGAACTTCATCGCGGGGCGCGCATGAAGGCCCTGCGGGTTCGGGATGATCACATTGCGTGCAAGCACCGACAAGGGTTTTCGGGTCCGCCGTAAATAAGAGCCTGAGTTCCTTGCCGCCTCCGCATCCCCGTGGGGGCAGGTCGGCAACTCCGTTCAACCGCCTGGGAACTCGTCCGCTTCATGGATCAGGTCGATGATTTCCTCTTTGGTTGTAGCCTGCCGCAGGAATCGGCGGAAATTGTCCCGTTGCAGGTGCCGGAAGATGTTCTCCATGGACGCCAAGTGCTGATCCGGGTTGTCCGGCGGGCTCAGGAGCAACACCACAATATACACGGGAGCGCGGTCCAAGGCGGCAAAATCGACCCCCGCACTGGACCGGGCGATAGTGGCCGCAATCCGCTTGATGGCCGGGTGTTTTACGTGGGGAACCGCCACCCCCTTGCCGAAACCGGTGCTGCCCTGGTTTTCGCGGGCAATCACGGATTTACTGATGGCGTTGGCGTCCTCTTCACTCATTCCCATCGCAGCCGCCAGTGCGTTCACCATTTCACGGATGACGCCGTTGCGATCGGTGGAAGCCAGTTCGGGAATGATCGCATCAGCCACAACCAATTCTGACAACTTCATAACCTTACACCTTCCTGTCTGGAGATCAGGCGATCTCAGGAGGCTCCCGCCGCAGAACAGGCCGTCATCGTGTGCGGATAACGATCTTAGGCGGGATAGACGGAATGTTCCCGACCCGGGGTATCAGAAAGAAATCACTGTTTCAGTGATGCTTGTTTATGTTTGCTGATCATGCATGCCGGGCCGGTTTGCCTGCCATCTCCTTGGCGGTCCTGTGGATGATTTCGGACACCGCCACTTCGAATGTACGGTATCGCAAGGGTGGCGTCAATAGAATCCTTTTGCAAAGCCCCGGGGGGAGCCCTAATATGCCGGCATGTACCAGGTTTACACTCAACAGCGCCCGGGGCATCCCCGCTGGGCCCTGGGAGCAAGCGCGATTCTGCTGCTGGCAACCGTGGGCCTGGCCGCGGCGTTAATTCGTTACAAAACAGGGGGCGACAACGTCATCCTGAAGCGCTTCTCCGTTGGCAAGGGCTTGCGGGCCGGGCTTCCGGCGGATTGGAAACCGCTGGAGCAGGACCAGCCGGAGGGCACCCTGGTTGCGCTGGCTGAGCCGACGGACGGGCAGCAACCTGGTCGGCGGTTGTTCATCTTTCTCCGTCCGGCGAATTTTCGTCTCATGTCGCCCGCCAAGATGGTCCAGGAGGCCGCGCGGGACTATGCCAGAGACGTACTGATGAGTGCTCCATCGGGCGGTGAAATGAAGGATCGGGATCCGCCCGGAGATCCTACCGGCGAGATCGCGGGCCGCCCGGGCGTGACGGTCCTGGTGGAACTCCCGCCTCGGACCGACCGGCCGGCCTGGTTCTGCCTGGGCCGGGCGACCATCCTGCCGCAGGGGGTGGTAATCGGCGTTGCCCTGCAGACGGTGGGAGAGACGCGGCGGGCGGATATGCATCTGCTAGATCGAGTAGGCCGTGAGTTAGACATTCCGAGCTTGAACCCCAGCGGCATCCCCGTGAATACGGATGAGTTGCCGGAGGTTCCCGCGGGCATGGATCCCCAGTCATGATCCGGGAGTTACCCTTGAGTCGCAGCTCAATCAGCAATCTGCAATCGGAAGTCGGCCGGGGCCGTGTCCGGCCGGTGTTGTTGTTGGCCTGGGTGGTGGCGCTGGTGGGCGTGCCGGCCGCTCGTGCCGCCGACGAGGCGCCTCCGGCCACCCAACCGGCGAAGGGGGCTCTTGACTCTGCTTATGTTGACGGCAGCTTCGGGTTTTCGGTTCGTCCGCCGGCCGGTTGCACCTTGTACAAGGAGAAGCAGGTCTCCAACGCCGACGTGGAGATCGCCCGTTTCGTTCATGTGGCGTTTCAGTGGTCTTTTTCGGTGCGGTTGTCCATGACCAGCCGTCCACTGGATGCCCAGGCGTTGATTGAGGGCCTCACCGCTGAGTTGACCAAAGTGCATGAGGATTTAAAGGTGATCAACGCCCGGCCGGCCCGTATCGCGTCGCGCGATGGCGTTCGGCTGGAGGCGAGTTTCCGCGCCGGCGGCTCGGATTGGCTGCGCCATCAGGCGGTCATCCCATTCCAGGGAAACGAGCATTTCGTGCTGGTGTTGATCACGCCCATCGCGGATCGCGAGACGGCGGAATCGCTCTTTGATCGGATTGTGGACAGCTTCACCATTTTGCGGGACGAGCGCCTCCTCGGGCGCATCAACGCGGCCCTTGATCGGGGCACGGCCCTATTGCACCAGGCTGCTGAAGGGAAGGTCGATATCGGTGGCAAGCTGGTCGAGGACAACTATCTTCGCTGCCTGATGGCCGGCGAGGAGATTGGTTTTGTGCGGATCACGGAGCGGCTTACCACGCTGGATCACCGCAAGGGAGTGTACGTCAGCGAGTGGGGCTGGTTGTTCAACAAAGACGGCACGACCAGCCATCTTGAGCACGAGATGTTCCTGGCCCTGGATCTGTCCTTCGAGCGGTGGGAGAACCGCCTGTACGTAATCCCGGCAGGCAAGGTGGACAAGCCTCAGCAGGTGTTGGTCGATCTGGAGAATGCCGTCCGCACGGAGGACCAGCTTGGAGTGGCTTACCTGCCCCGGCCCAACGCCCGCGAGAAGAAGGACAAGGTTATCTCGGTTGAGAAGTCCTACGCGTCGGCGGCGTGGAACGTACTCTTTCCCCGGCTGGTGAATCTGGAGCGGCCGGAGGTGTACGCGTTCTCCTGTTACAAGAGCGAGCGGCGGGGCATGATCCTGCGGACCATGGAGGTCCTGGGGCCCAAGCGGGTGCCCATCGATGGCCGGATGGAAAACGCCTACCTGATTGAAGACAGCGAAGGGTTGATCCCGCCCAAGAGCCAGATCTACGTGGACAAATCCGGCCGGCTGATTCGTCTGGTGGCCGAGCCGCTGGAGATGGTGGCCACCACCCGGCAGTATGTCGAGCAGCGTTTCGGCAGCCGCGTTTCCGAGGCTCAGGACCTGTTCAAACGGCTCCAGCCGCCGCCGCCGTCTCCGCCGGTAAAGGCGACGCCCAAGGCCGGCTCAGCCTCGCGCAACATTCGCCCGGGAGGTGAGCGAACGGGATCCGAGTTCCCGCGGGTGCGGCCCCTGTCGCCGGACAATAGACCCGGTTCGACGGGCGGATGGCGGTGATTGCGGCGTGAGCGCGCGGCTTATGCTCTGAATGACGCCGAACAGACGCCGCTGCCCCGGGGAGTTCGATTTGACGCCGAAGCCGGAGGGAAAGGTCAGCGAGAAAGCGAGAGAACCGAGGACTATGAGCTCTGAACAGCCCGCAGCCGCCGATGCCTTGAGTATTCCACGACCGCACCCGGACGAGGTGCAGGAATATCATCGTGTCAAACGCATCCTGCACATCAGCGAGCTGGTGATGGGGGCGCTGTACTGGATCATGTGGGTCGCATTGGGGCCCGGCCACGTCCGCTGGATTGACCAGTCGGTAGACTCGCCGTGGTTGGGACTCTTCGCGGCTGGGCTGGTGATGCTGGGCGGACTGGTGCTGGTCACCCTTCCGCTGGGTTACTACGGGGAGTACCTGATCGAGAAGCGTTTCGGGCTCAGCAACCAGACGCCGCGTTCGTGGTTTGTCTTTCAGTTAAAGAGTTGGCTGGTAGGGGCGATTCTGCTGGGGATTGTGCTGGGAGGACTCTACGGGCTGTTGTGGTATGCGGGGGAGGCCTGGAGTGTGTGGGTGTGGGCGGGCCTGATCTTGCTCACGGTGGTATTGGCGAAGATCTTCCCTCTGCTGATCCTGCCCCTCTTCTACGCCGCCAAGCCGCTGGATTCTCCGTCGCTGACTGAACGGTTGCGCCGGCTGGCGGAAGGGGCCGGCCTGACCATTACGGGCATTTTCGACCTGCAACTGAGCAAGGATACCCGGAAGGCCAACGCCATGTTGACCGGGCTGGGTTCTACCCGGCGCGTGTATCTCTCGGATACGCTGTTGGGAGCGTTCAACGAGGACCAGATCGGCGTCGTCTTTGCCCACGAGCTGGGGCATCATATTCACGGTCATATCTGGAAGGGGATCGGCCTGAGCGCGGTGGTCATGTCGGTCATGGTGGCGCTGATTCACTGGCGGCTGGATCCGTATGCGGGCCGGCCGGAGGAATGGGTCGGCGCCGTGGGGGCATTGCCTCAGGTGTTTCTGATCACGGCGTTGTGGCCGTTGTTGGTCGCGCCGCTGACCAACGCGATCATGCGCCGGTTCGAGCGGCAGTGCGACAGCGACGCTCTGCGTCTGACCAAAGATCCGGCCGCATACCGCAGCGCGTTTGAGCTGCTGGCCCGGATGAACTTGGCGGACCCGAATCCGCCGCGGTGGGAAGAAATCCTCTTCTACGATCATCCGCCCATCGCCAAACGCATCGCGATGGCCGACGGGTATGAGCGGGTCATGGCCTCGGAGCAGCCGCGGCCGGTCCCGGACCAGGCGTAAACCTGCCGAGTGGCATCACCGCACGTGGACGTGCCGGTTTCCAAGCTTGTTTGTCGCCTGTGGAATTACTTCATTTCAGTGGCTCTGCATTAAGGCCGGAAGATTTAAAGGATACGACACTCTCCTGCCGATGCCGACTGCTATGAGGGGCCGCAGGTTGTACTGCGGGTCATCGGCGAAGGGAGGCCCCGTGAAGGCGGAATTTGCCGAGTATCTCGTCACCACAGCGCGGGTGGGGCGCGAACGAATCGAGACGATCCCCCGCGACGAGCGGCGGTCTACCGAGCCGCTCGGCCGGCTGGCCATGCTGCACGGCCTGCTCAGCGGCGCGGATGTCGAGGAGATCCTTCGCCACCGGCACATCGATGATCGACTCTTCGGTCAGACCGCCCTCCGGCTGGGCATGATGACGCAAGATCAATTGGACGTTCTGATCCGGGGGCAGTCGATCCGGGCCTGCCTGGAATTGGTTGAGGATCTGGCTCTGGCGGGCGCGCTGGAGTTCAAGAGCGGCCTGGAGGCGATCACCGAATTCGTCTCGAACCGCGATTTCGCCACGGTGTCTGCGACCCCGGTGGCCGGGCAGTCCTGAGCCGAACCTGTCTGCGTTTTCCGGGGTGCCTCTTCCTCTCTTGAGGATCGTTCTCAGGTCGGTTAGAACGGCAAGCCATGAGCGAGCTTGCGACGGGCAGCGCCCCTGAATCTTCCACCATTGTCGGCATCGACGAGGCCGGTTACGGCCCCATTCTGGGCCCGCTGATCGTTTCGGCGGTGGCTTTTGACGTTCCCGTTGCGCTGCTGCGCGAGCTGAAGCACCCCGCGGACGGTCCGGACCTCTGGAAGGTTCTAAGCGCCAGCCTGGCCCCCCGGCATAACCGCCGCCGGCCGCGGCTGGCGGTCGCCGACAGCAAGCGGCTCTACAGCGGGTGCAATTCGGAACGCGGGCTGGTCCTGTTGGAGCGGGCCGCGCTGGTCTTCCTGCGGCAGGTGATGGAACAGCCCGCGAGCTGGCGGGCGCTGCTGGCCGGTGTCTGTCCGGGGATCTGCAAGCAGCTCGACGAATATCCCTGGTATGCGGGGGGCGACGTGGACCTGCCGGTGCAATGCCGGCCGGACGACCTGGCCACGCAGCATAACGCGGTCTCCCATGACATGGCGGCGAACGGGGTGCGGTTCCGTGGGTTATGGGTTGAGGTGCTGCCCGAAGGACATTTCAACGAACGGGTGAAGGCCACGCGCAACAAGAGCGTGGTGCTCTTCGGGCTGGTGACACGGCTGCTCCAGCGGGTGGCCGACGCGGTGGGTCCGCGGCCGTTGCGCATCTGGATCGACCGGCAGGGAGGGCGGACCTCTTACGCAGGGCCGCTCATGACCGCTTTCCAGGAGGCGCGGCTCGAAATCATCGAGGAGACCGAGACGCGCAGCAGCTATCGGCTCGACACACCGTGGTCGCCCTGGATGGTCCGCTTTGTGGAGAAGGGCGAGACGCATCATCTGCCCATCGCGCTGGCCAGCATCTTCAGCAAGTACATCCGCGAGTTGTGCATGCTCCGCTTCAACCGCTACTGGGCGAGCCATGTCGCCGGTCTGCGGCCCACGGGCGGGTATTATGCCGACGGGCAACGCTTTCTGGCGGACATCGAGGCGGCCCTGATCGCCCAGGGGATAGACCGTGGTCGGCTGGTGAGATGCGTGTAGCTGCAGCGGTTGACAGGTCCGTACCTGGTTATTACATTCCGCCGGGTTGAAGTTTGCACTCGAGGCCACCAACCAGGAGCTACGGCTGAGCCATGGCGATCCAGAACTGGTCAGAAAACGTTCTCTTGGTCGAACTCAGCGATGATCCGCAGTTTACGGACGATCTGGACGCCCTGCTCAAGATCGTGCAGAGCGACGCCGGCAAGGACGTTGTGTTGAGTTTCCAGAACGTCGGTTTTCTGAACTCCTCCAACATCGCCAAGCTGCTCAAGCTTCGCAAGATCCAGGTGGTCAACAACCATCGCAAGCTCAAGCTGTGCGCGATCAACACGCATGTCTGGGGCGTGTTCCTGATCACCGGTCTGGACAAGATCTTCGAGGTCTACGACGACGTGGCGACCGGTCTGGCCAGTCTGCAGATGCCGTAACACGGTTTCCCTTGCCAACTTGGATGGGTTCCTGCCTGGTGGTTGGTCGTCCTGCGGCTGAGCGCTTGAATCTTCGCGCTCCCACCTCCGATGATGTTTGATTCTCCAACCGGGCAATGGCCGGCCTTAGCCGGGCTTGCGGTTGATGCCGTCGGCACCCTCATCGGTTGTCCCAATCGTGAACCCACCTCTGGAAGAGGTAGGCCACCCGGCCCGCCATTATCCGATTGGAGAATCAAAGGTCATAAGAGGCGGGGTGCCCAGCGCGAAGAGGCGGGGTGCCCAGCGCGAAGAGGCGGGGTGCCCAGCGCGAAGAGGCGGGGTGCCCAACGCCCAAGATTCATTTGGCGTCCGTATTGCGCGATTACTCGTTGACACCCGGTTCGGCCGGAGCCTCGGCATCTTCTTCAGCCGCGCCGGGAGCCGCCTCCGTGTTCCCGCCCTCGCCTTGCGGGCCGACCGAGAAGAGTGCCTCGGGCATGGCCGTGGCCTCGGCCAACTCTGCCGGGATCGCCTGGGCGTCGGTAATCGATCCGTCATTGATCTTGGCGGCTACGTCTCGGAATGCGTTGGCGAGCTTGGTGCTGACCTCAGACATGGCCTGAACGTCGTCCTCGCTGGGGGCCTGATTGAACAGGGGGGCCTCAACGCGCCACTTGCCGTCGATCTGCCGGAACTTGATCGGCTCAGCCGGCCTGCCGGCGGCCTCGAAGGTAGCGGTGGCCTCTGTGTCGCCGACCTCGATGTTGGTAATCTGCACGTCGGCAGGCATCCCGACGGACAAACCGCCCATCCTGAAAGCATGGCCGGGGAACTTCTCGGCGATCGCCCGCTCCAGTTCAGCCAGAGCCTCCTGAACGGGCTGTGTGAGCCTGATCATCTGCTGGAGAGTTTCCTGCTGCTCCGACACGATGATGTCGGGCAGCAAAGCAAATTGGCCGGATTTCAGGATGGCCACGAAGCTCTGAGCGGCGGCCTCGGGGGTCGAGGTATCGACGGTCACCTCGGTGGACTGGGGCGTGGCAGCCGCGGGGCCGCCGACGGCAGGCGGCGTCTCGCCACTGGCAGCCGGTGCGATCAGGGAGGACTTGTCCCGTTTGGTCAGACGGACGGGCGTCAGCCGTCCGCCACTGCCCTCATCACCGGTCGTCAGCACGGTGTTGAACTGAGGCGGGGGCTCGACTTTATCGTTGCAGGCCAGAGAGAGGCATACGACCAGGGGGGCCAGGAAAATACACGGCTTTGTCGTCATGGTTGTTTATCCTCACGGCTTTTGCCCCTGCGGGGCGTTGTCGGGTCTGTTGACCCGGCCTACGGCTACTCCATTACGATGGCCTCGACCGAACCCCGGCCGCCGTAAGCGGCGTCGAGCAGGTCGATGGGATGCACCACCCGGACCTTGCGGCCGGTGAGCCGGGCGTGCTGCATGAGTTGCATCATACAGCCAACGTTGGCGGTTGCGAGCGCCTCGGCCCCGGTGGCATCCACGTTGATCATTTTCCGCTCGGCCAGCCGGGTGGACATCTGCGGCTGGGTCAGATTGTACGTTCCCGCCGCCCCACAGCACCAGTCGCTCTCGGGCAACTCGACCAACTCCAGGCCGGGGATGCTCTTGAGCAGCATGCGCGGCTGGGAGCGGATCTGCTGGCCATGGCACAGGTGGCAGGCCTCATGGTAGGTCACCTTGAGCGGCACGGGCTCGGTGGGGGGCTTGAGTGGCAGATCCGCCAGGAACTCGTTGATGTCCCTCATGCGGGCGACGAAGTCCTTTGCGCGCGGGGCGTAGAGCGGGTCGTCGTGCAGCAGTTCCTCGTATTCCTTGAGCGTGGCCCCGCAGCCGGCCACGTTGGTCACGTAGGCGTCGATGTCGGGGCCCAGGGCAGTGAACGCGTCGATGTTCTTGCGGGCCATCTCCTGTGCCTCGTGCTGCCGGCCGCCGTGGTGGTGGATGGCCCCGCAGCAGGTCTGGCCGCGGGGGACAAAAACCTCGCAGTCGTTGGCCAGCAGGACTCGCCACATGGCCCAGTTGCTGGGGCCGAAGATGGATTCGCTCACGCAGCCGCGGAACAGGGCCACCCGGGCCCGAACCTTGCCGGCGGGTTTCGCGTGCAGCGGCAGGGGGTCGCAGGTTTCGATCTCCGGCGGGAGCATGGACTCCATCTTCTGGAGCTTGTCGGGCAGGAGCTTGATCAGCCCGCTGGAGTGCAGGAAGGCGTTCAGGCCGATCGCCTGGCCCATTTTGGCCAGCCAGAGCCAGCGATTGAGTTTTTCGGGATAGGGAAAAACCTCGTACATGAATTTTTCGAGGAAGTGATCGGCCAGCGATCTGGAGACGGTCTGGCGGGCTTGGCCGGCGGCGGCGAGCCGGCCGCGCATGGACTCGATGAGCGAGCCGTAGCGCACGCCGGAGGGGCAGGCCGTCTCGCAGGCCCGGCAATCCAGGCACAGATCGAGGTGACGCAGCACCGGATCGCTGGGCGCCAGGCGGCCTTCATGGAGGCCGCGCATGAGATAAATGCGCCCGCGCGGGGAGTTGTTCTCGTCGCCGGTCTCCGAGTAAGTCGGGCACTGGCCCAGGCACAGCCCGCAGTGTACACAGTCGAAGAACCGCTCGCTGATCCGGTCGTCGAGTTTGATTTCGAGTCGTTGCTGCACGCTGTCGGGTCTCCGGTCTGAAAGGGGCGGCGGCGCATGCTGTGCCCCTTTTCATACTTCAGTCAGGCTCCCGGGCCGATCCCCCCGGCGTCGGAGAGTCCGATCCGATAAGTATACCGCATACGGCGGGCGGAGGGATGGGGTAATGGGTGGGAAGGTGGGAAAGTGAGAAAGGGTTCAGGGTTCGGGGGTCGGGGTTCTGGATCAGGGCGCAGGGGGCGGGGTTCAGGGGAAAGATGAACGGGAAGACGTGCCAGGATGTGCAACCTCCTTCAATGGCTCTAATGGTACCTGGAAGCCCTGTTCGGCATTCGGATTTCGGATTTGATTGGTCATTCGGGCTTCGTCATTCGACATTTGCACCTCATGCCAGCCGTTCGGGGGCGAACATCGCCTCGGGGTCGAACGCCTGCTGGATGGCGGCCGTCAGGAACGCATCGCCCCGTGGCCGGCCGAAGCGCTTCCAGCCGGGAGCGGGCAGGTTGCCCCGTACGTGGAGCGTGCCTTCGACGCGCTCTGTCACCGCTTCCAATTCCTGCCAGGCGGCCTCGGTCATCGGTTCCTCCGGCAGTCCATAGACCACCCCGTTGCCGGCCCGGGCGATGAGCTTCATGGGCAGCCGGTCGGCCCGTTCCACGAATTCGGCCACCTCGGAGCTGAGCATGGTGGCTTTGAAGCTGGTTGCCGCCTCCGCGCCGGCGGCCCTGCACAGGCTTTGATAAATCCGCCCGGAATCGGTTGCGGTCAACGGCACGCCGCCCAGGGCTTTGACCAGGGTGGCGCATTGCCAGGCGACCGCCTCGGCATTTTCCTCGAAACCGATGATCAGCGTGGTTCGGGCCAGGAGGCCGATCGTCGAGGCCATCCGGCCATTCAGCAACTCGATCAGGGTGGGGCGGGTCTCGCCGGCCAGAGCCGCGGCGATCATGGACTCGGCCTCGGACGCGTCGCGCGGCGTCAGCACGACCAGCCCGCGCGCCTCGGGCAGGGGGCGGAGCTTGAAGGACACCGTCGCGATCGGCCCCATCGCGCCGAAACTTCCAATAAACAGCTTATGGAGGTCGTAGCCGGCGACGTTCTTGACCACCTTGCCGCCGGATTTGAACACCTCGCCGTCGGAGCCGATCATGCTCATGCCGATGACGATGTCGCGGGCGGTGCCATACGCCAGGCGGATTGGGCCGCTGTCGTTGGCCGCCAGCACGCCGCCGATGGTGGCGCGGTCTGCACCGGGCGAGTCGAGCGTGAGCCGCTGGCGGTTTTCGGCCAGCAGTTCGGACAGCTTCGCCAGCCCCAGCCCCGCTTCGACGGTGATGGTCATGTCTTCGGGCGAGTATTCGACCACCCGTGAGAGGTCGCGCATATCCATTTCGATGGCCGGACCGCGGGCGGCGCCCGTCCAGTGCAGCTTGGTCCGACCGCCGACCGGAATGACTTGGTGGCCATGCTCGCGGGCCAGGCGGACCACGCCGCAGGCCTCCTCGATGTCGCGAGGCCGTACGACGGCGGTAACGGGCTTGCCGTCGGAAGGCTCAGTGGCTTGGTCGCCGAAATGTCGTCTTAAAATGTCTAGCATGGTCACTGCCCAAGTCTTATCTGTCAGTGGTCAGTTGTCAGTAGTCAGTTGCAGGGTCAGTCGTCCTTTGGTCAGTTGTGAAACGCTCCTCCCGTTGCCGGCTATAACGCCAGAACAACTGACTAAAGGACAACTGACCCAACCACTGACAACGGACCACTGACAACTGACAGCACCTCACAACGCTGCCTTTCGCATCGGCTTCAGCACCTCCACGCACGCGGCGCCCGTCGCGTACACCTTGTACGGGTTGGCCCGTAACTGCGGGTCAAAGACCTCGCGGAGCCGCCGTTGGGCCGCCAGGTCGCGCTCGTTGAACATCAGCTTGAGCGGTTCGAGCTTTTCGACGCCGATGCCGTGCTCGCCGGTGACGCTGCCGCCCAGCCGCACGCACTCGGCCAGAATCTCGCTGCTGGCCGCCAGCACCCGGCGGGTCTGCTCCTCGTCGCGTTCGTCGAACAGGAGGATGGGGTGGATGTTGCCGTCGCCGGCGTGGAAGACGTTGGCGATGGTCAGGTCGTACTTGGCGGCCGTTGCCTGGATGAAACGCAGGATGTCCGGCAGTTTGGCCCGGGGCACCACGCCGTCCTGCGTGCAGTAACTCGGGGACAGTCGGCCGATCGCGCCGAAGGCCCGTTTGCGGCACTTCCACAGCTCCATGCGCTGTTCGGCCGTGGTGGCGTGCCGTACCTCGCGGGCCTTGTTGGCCTTGCAGATTTCGATGACCCGCCCGGCCAGCGTATCGATCCCTGCTTCCAGGCCGTCCAGCTCGATGATCAGCACCGCCTGGGCGTCCAGCGGAAAGCCGAACCGGAATTTCTCTTCCACCGCCTTGATGATGAGGTGGTCCATCATCTCCATGGCCGAGGGGATGATTCCGGCCGCGATGACGTCACCGACCGTCCTGGTGGCATCTTCGACGGTCTCGAACACACCCAGCAGGGTGCGGAAGGTGGTGGGATTCCGCGTGAGCCGGACGACGACTTCGGTAATCAGACCGAAGGTGCCCTCGCTGCCGACCAGTACGCCGGTGAGGTCGAAGCCGGCCGGATCCTCGGTCGGGCCGCCGAGTTCGACGATCCGGCCATCGGGCAGGACCAGCGTGGCGCCGAGCGTGTGGTTGACGGTCACGCCATATTTGAGCGTATGGGGCCCGCCGGCGTTGGTGCCCACGTTGCCGCCGATGGTGCAGGCCATCTGGCTGGACGGATCGGGCGCGTAATGCATGCCACAATTTGAGGTGGCGTTGGTCACGTGCAGGTTGATGACGCCGGCCTCGACCCGGGCATAGCGGCTGCGGGTGTCCACCTTGAGGATGCGTTTCATGCGGGCGGTGCTGATGAAGATGCCGCCCTCGACGGCCAGGCACCCACCGGCCAGGCTGGTCCCGGCCCCGCGGGGGATGAAGGGCATCTCGTGCCGGTGCAGGACGCGCATGACTTCGGCTGCCTGCTGGGTCGATTCGGGGAAAACCACCGCCTGCGGGGGGCTCTTGGCGATGGTGTAGGCGTCGCACTCGTAGACGACGAGTTCCTCGGGGGTGCAGATCAGGCCTTGCGGCCCCACCACCGCCTCCAGATCGGCTTTCAGCGCTGGACTTAACTCTCCGGCCATCACCACGAACCCCTATCCTGACGGCAGGGAGAGTCGCCCCGCCATGCCGTAGATTCAAATGCTAACAAGGTTTAGATAAGGGGTCAATCGGCTGGATGGCCCGGTCGGGAGCCGGTGAAACAGGTCGCTTGGGTGAGATGTCAGTGGTTAGCTGTCAGTGGTCAGTGGTCAGTTGTTTTGGCGGCAGCACGCCACCCAAACCCCCGTTCTCACTTCTCACTTCTCAGTTCTCACTTCTTCAGTTCTCAGTTCTTACCTCTCACTTCTCACTTCTCACTTCTGACTTTATGATACCGCCCCATGCGTATCCTGGTTGACCTGGTTCAGTTCCTCGTGGCCCTGGCCGTCAGCCCGGTCATCCTCTACCGGGCCCTGACTACCGGCAAATACCGGCAGGGGTGGAACGAACGGTTTGGATGGATGCCGGAGCTGCCGCCGGCCAAGCTGTGGCCGCGGATCTGGGTTCATGCCGTTTCGGTGGGCGAGGTCAACGCGGTCCGCGGGTTGGTGGCCGCCTGGCGGAGCCGGTCGCCGGATACGGAATTTGTGATCTCCACGACTACCGACACCGGTCAGGCCCGGGCCCGTGAGCTGTTTCCCGATCTGACGGTAATTCGTTATCCGCTGGACTTGAGCCGGTTTGTCCGCCGGGCTTTGGACCGCATTCAGCCGACGGTCATTGTGCTGGTCGAACTGGAAGTGTGGTATCAATTTATTGCCGAGGCTCGGGCCCGGGGCATACCGGTTGTGGTCATTAACGGACGGCTGAGCGAACGGAGCGTGAAGCGTTTCGGGCTCATCGGGCGGATTGTCCGGCGGATGTTCGAGTCGCTCACCTGGGTGGGGGTGCAGGACGAGACCTACGCGGAGCGATTCCGGCAAATGGGCGTGCCCGCCGACCGGGTGATGGTGACCGGTTCGCTCAAGTGGGACAATGCCGGGGCGACAGACCATATTGCCGGCAGTGACACGTTGGCGGCGGCGATGGGCATTGACCCTGCCCGGCCCCTGTGGGTGTGCGGCAGTACCGGCCCCGACGAGGAAGAGATTGTCCTGAAAGCCTATAACCTTGTGCTCAAGCGGCATCCGCGCCTGCAACTGGCGATCATCCCGCGCAAACCGGAGCGGTTCGATGAAGTGGCCGATCTGATTGATAAGAGGGGCTTCGAGTGCGTCCGGCGGAGCCGGTGCCCGGATGGTGTCGCCCACACTCCGTCTGAACGGGCCGTCTTTCTCGGCGATACGATGGGCGAGCTGCGGAAGTTCTACCATCTGGCCACGGTGGTGTTCGTTGGCCGGAGCATTGCGGCCATGGGCGGCTCGGACATGATGGAAGTGGCCGGCCTGGCCAAGCCGATCCTGGTCGGGCCGCATACGGAAAACTTCAAGGATGCAGTGGATCAGCTTCGGCGGCACGACGCGATCCGCATCGTCGAGGCTGAACTCGGCGATACGGACGCTGCGGAAAAGCTGGCCGACGCGGTGACGGCCTTGTTAGGTGATCGCGTCGCGGCGGAGCGCCTCTCGGAGAACGCACGGCGAGTGGTCCAGGAGAACCGCGGCGCCACCGAGCGCACGCTGGCTAAGCTGATGGAAATCGCGGAACCCAGGTGACTCCTATGCAGAATCGATTCTGGATCATGTTGAGCCTGTGTGTTTCACTTGCCGCCCTGGCAATGTCCACGTACGCGATTCTGGTACGATCGAACGAGAAGGTGATAGCAGATCGCGTTAGTGAGCAACTCCTGCACGATGCTTGGGCTGAGACAGAACCGGTACTCAAGGATTTTAGCGTGAAATGCTCAAAGCCGAAGACGTTCCGTGAGTTTTTCGCACTTCTTAGTGCCATAGGAGAGCCTGGAGTGGCGGATGCGCCAACAACGCAGGCATCGCCATGAGGGCGGGCCGCAGGGGCAACTGACCAACGGACTAGTGAGGGCGACCAAATCGGGAGCCCGAACCCAACAACTGACTACTGACAACTGACAACTGACAAATTCCCATGTCCAGCACCGAATTACGCAAGCAGATTATGTCCGGCGTTCGCAGCCTGGTCGTCAAGGTCGGCACGGCTTTGCTGACCGGCGACGATGGCCAGCTCGATCGTGCCCTCATCAGCCGTCTGGTCAAGCAGATCGCCACCCTCCGTGAGCAGGGTATCCTGGTCACGTTTGTCAGCAGCGGGGCGGTGGGGGCCGGCATCGGCATCACCGGCCAGGCGCGCCGGCCCAGGCACATGCCCGTGCTTCAGGCCACGGCCGCCATCGGCCAGCCGGCGTTGATGGCCATTTACGCCAAGGAGTTCGCCAAGTACGGCCTGTTTGTCGGCCAGGTGCTGGTGGGGCGGCACGACTTCGAAGAGCGCATCCGCTACGTCAACATCTCCAACACCATCGCGGCCCTGCACAGGCTCAACGCCGTGCCGATCATCAATGAGAACGACACCGTCTCCGTCGAAGAGCTGGATCGGTTCGCGGATAACGACACCATCGCGGCGTTGCTCACCAACCTGATCCAGGCCGACCTGATGGTCATCCTGACCACGGTGGACGGGCTTCTCGATACGGCCGGCCAGCGTGTGGACCTGGTCACCCAGGTGGCCGACGTCCAGAGCCTGGTGCGAACGGATCGCTCAAAGCTGGGCAGCGGCGGCATGACCGCCAAGCTCGGGTCCACGCGCTTCGTGACCGACGCCGGCGAGCCGGCGGTGATCGCCAACGGACGCACGCCCAATGTCCTCCTTCGGTTGCTGGCGGGCGAGAAGATCGGCACCGTTTTCGCGCCGGCTCCCAAGCGCATGGCGGCCCGGCAGCGCTGGCTCATGAGCGCTGTCCGGCCGGCGGGGTCCATTACGGTCGATGCCGGGGCGGTGCGGGCGTTGACCACCAACGGCAAGAGCCTGCTGGCCTCGGGCGTTACCGCCATCAAGGGCAAGTTCGATCGTGGCGAGGTAGTCAGCGTGACCACGCCCGAGGGGCAGCCCATCGCACAGGGCATTTGCAATTACTCCAGCGCGGAGCTGGAGCAGATCAAGGGACTGAAATCCGCCCAGATCGCAACCCGGCTGGGGCACAAGGCCTCCGAGGTCATTCACCGGGATAACCTGGTGCTGATCATCAGGAAGTAGGGGGGATTCGGCCGCCGGCGAATTCCGACCAGAGGCGCAGCCATTCCGCGTAGAGCTCTCGGCCGGCGGGGTCCGAGCCGGTCTGGATTTCTGGCTCTCCCCAGTAGAAGCTGACCCAGCCCGTGGCCCGCGGCGAGGTGGCCTCCAGCATGGTCCTCAGCAGGTCGCGCTTGGCGATCTGGGCCGGCACCCACAGAGGATAGAACTCCTCCAGGATAATCGGTTTGCCGTCGGTGATGGCCGACAGACGCTCTTGCCAGCGCCGGGCGTTGGTCTGGAGAAAGTCTTCGCCTGCCGGGACCGGATCGGGGTACAGGTGGAAGCAATGGAAATCCACGACGTTGGCCACCGCCGGCGGATTCAACGCTCCGACCGTGATCAGGTGGTCCGGATCTTCGGCCCGGATGATCCCGGCCAGCCGGGCCGCCCAGTTCGCCAGCAGGGGACGCTGGAACGCGAAATACTCGCCGAAACGCGGGTCTTGCTTGTTCTCGAATGCCGGGATGGCGATGGAGGACCAGGACTCTCCGGGGCGGGGGTAGTCCGGCCAGTGAGCGCGGAGCGCCGCCTCATCCGGGAACCGCCGGTGGATTTCTGCGGTCCATCGCCGGCTGATCCGGCGGTAGTGGTAGTGGCAGTAGCAGAACTTCGGGCCGGTGGGCATGTCAAAGCAGCCCACGATCCAGGCATCGTTGTCAACCCAGTGAATGACCGGCTCGTTCTGAAGGTCATAGGCGAAGACCGCCGGGTTCCCCCGGCAGTGTCGGGCGACAGCCTGCCAGAAGACGCCCTCGGCCTGGTCCATGGTCTCATCGTCGGCATCGCGCATCCAGGCCGGCATGTCGGCCGGGCGGATATTGGCCAGCCCGACCAGGATCAGACGCAGGTCGTGCCTGCGGGCGGCGGCCAAAAGGAGGTCGAGGCCAGCAAACGCCTCTGGATGGATCTCCTGCGGGCCTTTGAGAAAATAGCCGGTGGCCAGGAACACGCGTACCACGTTCCCGTTGAGTCGGCGCATGGCGGCGAAATCCCGGTCAATCTTCTCCGGTTGTTCGCGGAGCACGTCCTCCAGCAGGACATCCCGGCCATCCAGCACGGTGCGATCGTAGTTGAAGCCCCAGGGAGTGAAGGTGGGCCGGGGGGCATCGGCGGCGGCGCCGGGAAGCTGGAGAACGAATCGAGAGCCCGCCGTTACGATTGTCGCGTCTCGCAGAGTGCGGTTAGTCGTGCCCGGCGACGAACAGCCCAACAGCGGAATCACCGCGCAATACGGCAGGGCGGACTTCCAGATATTCCGTTTCAGCCGTGCCAATCCTCGGCCCTCGATTTGCTGGCGTCGAACGCTTTATACCTTGTGCCCCGCGGCTTCCAGGAACGCCAGAATGTTCTCCGTGGGCACATGCGGGGCCATGCCGCCACCGCAGGACAGAATGATTCGCCGGGTGTCCTCCACCCCGGCCAGCGAAGCCTTCACCGCCTCGCGAACGGCCTCTGCGGTTCCGGAGGCCATCACGTCGCGCGGCGGGATGTTTCCCAGCAGCGTGACGGAGTCGCCAACGAGCTTCCGCATCTGGGGCATGGAGTGTTCGAAGCTGAAGTTGAACAGGTTGATGCCGCACTCGGCCAGGTAGGGGGCGCAGGCCAGCCCGTCGGCGTCGTTATGGAAGAAGCGCACGCTGGCGTCGAAGGCGCTGAAGACCTGTTTGAGGTAGGGAATACCCAGCGCAACGAGATCGTCAGGGCCGGCGAAGCCGTAGATGTCATCGAGAATGAAGATGCCGTCGATGCTGGGGAAGGTGCGCTTCTGAAGCTGGAGCCAGTCCACCAGGAAGCCGGTGATGTTCTTCAGCAGGGCGTGGCTCTCGTCCTCGTTCTCGCGCAGGCCGATGAGGAACTCGGTGGTGCCCATCAGGAAGGCGGCGATGTTCCATGGTCCGCGGGCCACGGCGAAGCGGATCCGATGCCCGGCGGCCTCAATGGCCGGCTGGCAATGCTGCAGGCGTTTGAGCACGAAAGGGGGCAGGCCGTCGCGGCTTGGGTCCGGCCGGTGCAGCGAAGCGACCTGGCTGTGATCATCGAGGACCTTTTGGGCGAAGGGAAACTCATCTTCCGTCCAGGTGCAGCGCGAGCCGTAGGCCGACGGTTCGGTGCACATGCCGTACTCGGACCAGAACCCCGGCAGAAACAGCGCGTTGGGGAAGCGGCGCACGGCCGTCAGGTTGGCATCGAGCCAGTGGCTTTCGCTGGCAAAATAGTCCATGATGGTCATGCCCGACCACCGCGGCAGCCATGGGCTGTCGATGATGAACCCGACGGGGAGAGGGGTGTGGGAATCCCCGTTCAACACACTCAGAAGCAATTGCCACTGCTTATCGGTCATTATGATTTCCCGTCTGGGAGGGCGTTCCCCCCAACTGTACTTCTCGCCGATACTGGCCGGGGGTCTGGCCGGTTTCGCGCTTGAAGACGACGTTCATGTACTCCGGGTGCTGGTATCCAACCAGTTCCGCGATCCGACTCAAAGGCAGGTCGGTTTCCGCCAGGAGCTGCTTGATGCGTTTGATCCGCACGCGGTTGATCTCGGCCTGGGGGGAGCGGCCCAGAAATTTGCGGAATCTCCGCTCCAGACAGCTCCGGCCCATGGGCACGTGGCGCAGGACGTCCTCAACGGTGCAGCCCTCGGTGGCGTGGTCGCGGATGTAGGTCATGGCGGCGGCGATATCCGAATCTTCCACCGCCAGCACATCGCTGGACTGGCGGGTTTTTACCCCCACCGGCTCGATGTTCAGGCAATCGAAGTCCGGCTGCGACTTGCCGGCCATGAGCCGGTCGAGCAAGGCGGCGGCCTCATACCCGATCCGCCGGGGGTTGGGGACCACGCTGGACAACGGCGGATCGCACATTTCGCAGAGAATTTCGTCATTATCCACGCCGATGACGGCGACCAACTCGGGGACGGCCACGTCTACCCGCCAGCAGGCGTCCACGACCTGTTGACCGCGCGGGTCGTTACAGGCCATCAGCCCACAGGGCTTGGGCAGCGACTGGATCCATTTGGCGATGCGTTCCTGGTCCTCATCCCACTCGGGCATGTGCCGGCCGCGCCAGGGGGACTCGTACACATGACAGGTGTGGCGGGGCCCCTCGACGGCGGCCATGAACCCTTCCCGACGCAGGTCGGACCACTCCGCGCTGTAGCCGCAGAAGGCAAAATGGCGGAAACCGCGTTCCAGAAGGTGTTCAGCGCCCAGCCGCCCGATGGCCCGGTTGTCCGAGCGGATCCGCGGCAACCCGAGGTCGCTGTGCATACTGTTGAGGTCTACCACCGGCGTCTTCATCCTGCGGAAGGCATCGGCCAGCCGCTTGTCCGTGGGGCGGGAAATGATTCCGTCCCATCGGCGGCGAAGCAGCCAGGCGGGCGGCATGGCCCCGAACTCTCGCTGTTCCAAGAAGATAGACCAAGGCTGGTGGGAGCGGACGTATCGGGCCACACCGTGCAGAACATCCCTGCCGAAAATCGTAGAGGATTCGATGATAAGGGCTACACGGGGGCGTTTTGCCATGATGGCCGCTTCCGGCGGATACGGGGACAAACACCTAAAATGTGAGGGCAGTCTAACCCTCTCGACAGGGCCATGCAATGAGATCGGACGTATATGGATTGAGATTTGTTTCGGACGCTTCAAATGTGCATCGCGGCGCATCGGGAGGGGGTGTTTGCCCACCTCCGGGGGGTTGCTAACCCGTGCCGGGAACTTAATGTATCGGCCGGTCTCGGGTGCGCACGGAGCCGTCTTGAAACGGCCCGGCAGCCCCCATGCGAGAGCGCGATGGGCCGTCCGGGCCTCAGCGGAGAGGAGCGGCTCTTTCGAACCCTTGTGTTTTTTCCCGGCCCGCAAGGGATCTCAAAACTATTACGCCGAATCTCATTGCATGCCCGGTGCGGAGGAGTAGACTTGTGGATGAGTCGTGAAAGGCCAGCGGTGGTATGCCCACTGGTGCGCCGGGTGTGCAGGCTTTCGTATGTCACGTTCCTTTCGGTGGCCTGTACGCTTGATGACTTGGCCAATTCGTGTTGGTGTGTAGATGAGGAAAGAATCACCGCTATTGGCCAGCGGGGGCCGGGGTTGTCCGGCCGTACTGCCCGGTTCGGTTGATTCGGAAGGTGCGACTTGCGGAGACGAGCATCTGGAACTGGGGAATTCCACATGGCTCCGTGCATATCGGCGACAGAAAGGCAGGAGGATCTCATGAGAACGAGAGCGGCTGTCACGATCAAATCCGTTGGATGGGGGCGGCCTCGTCCGGGATTCACGCTCATCGAAGTACTGGTGGTGGTGGCCATCATTGCCCTGCTCGTGTCCATTCTGCTTCCTTCCATGGCCCGTGCCCGGGAGATGGCCCGGCGGGCGATCTGCGCATCACGCCTGCACAACATGGGCGTGTCGGTGCACGAATACTCGCACGATAACAAGGGCAAGATTATCGAGTGCAGGGCTGCCGCTCTGAGCTCAGAGAATCCCTCCAAAGACCCGGATGGTTATGCGGCGAGTATTCAGGTGTGTATCAATCCCCGGCGGGCTGCTCCGGGAACCGCAGGTGCCAAACCGGAGGATCTGGTAGACTGGCAGGGGGTGGCCAAGAGATATCATCTGGACAGGGAGCTGTGGGAGTGCCCGAACCGGCCGGGGGCTTTCTTTTACGAGGGGAACGCGAGCATCGGGATCCAGGGTTATGATAATGTCTCGCTCAGAAGCAAAGGTTACAAGGTACGCGACGACGACAACTTTAACCAATGGATGCTTGGCTACCAGTATTTTGGCGGCATGGTCGAGTGGAAGAATGAGCGGGGGGCTTTCAAGAGCCGCTCGCCGCGCGATGCGAACTCCAAGCCCCAGTGGGCGTTGGCCGCGGACTCGCTGATCAAAGTGGATGGTCAGCCCTGGGGTGGCGGCATCGACAGGGATCGCTGGGAGAACATTCCGCCGCACCCGGCGGCCAGCGGTGAACCGGATGGCGGCAACATTCTCACCTTCGACGGAGCGGTCTCCTGGGTTCGCTTTGGCCGGATGAGGTACATCCACGATTGGCAGGGGAACGGAACGCGGAAGTCGTACTGGTATCAGTCTGACCTGGGCGATTTTGCCCGGCGCTAAGCCTCACCCGTGCCGGTCAGGATGGCCAACGAGGTCGCGTTGTTGGGTGAACAAGGATGAAAAAGATCGTCGCTCCGGTTTCAGTCGTGATCATCATTGGGGCCATTGGCCTCGTGGTGTACAACATCAAGGCCTCTCTCGGCACGTCTTACGACAAAGCGAGTTATCCATACGTCTGTAAGGACTGCAAGGCGGTCTTCGACGTGCAGGACTTCAGGAAACCCGGGGCGTACAAAATGCCGAAGGGGGCTCCATCAGATTCGGTTGCCACTTGCCTGAAGTGCAACAAGGGCTGGGCGCTGCCGGTAACCCGATGTGAGCAATGTGGCACACAGCACGTGTTGTATCTGATCAGTGACTGCCGTTGTCCCAAGTGCTTTCCCGAGGCGGCCGCGGCCGCTAAGAAGGCGGGCGTCGATACCATCTTCAAAAAACCCGGCTGACCTGTGGGGCTGATCCGCACGTCATCCCGGAGTCTTTCTTCCGCAGATTCCGCAGCTTGGGCAGATCCAGAATAGAATGGCTGGATGGTTGCGCATGCCTTGTCCAGACGGGGCCGGCATGGCTCGCCATAGGGAAACCGCGTCCAGTGTAACCCGCGGATCAATCAGGCTGTGGAGAATCGATGATGGACCCGTTTCGCTTGGACGGCGAAGTGGCTTTGATTACGGGCGGGGGGACCGGGCTGGGGCTGGCCATGGCCCGCAGCCTGGCCGGTGCGGGGGCCCGCGTGGTCCTGGCCGGTCGCCGCGAGGTGGTGCTTCGCCAGGCCGCGGAAGAGATCGGGCCGGCCTGCAACTATGAAGTCTTCGATGTGACCCAGCTTGAACAGGCCGCGGACCTGGTTGACAAGGTACGTAGCCGTGAGGGCCGGCTTTCGATCCTGATCAACAATGCGGGTATTCATCTCAAGCGGCCCGCGATAGAAACCACCGAAGAGGATTTCCTCCGCGTTCTGAACACGCATCTGCTGGGCGCGCACGCCATCACCCGGCACGCGGCCCGGGGCATGCTGGCGGAAGGGCGCGGCTGCGTGCTCTTCGTCGCCTCGATGGCCGCTCTGTTCGGCATTCCCTATGTGGTCGCCTACACGGCCGCGAAGTCCGGACTGGTGGGCATGGTCCGGGCCCTGGCCACCGAACTCTCGCCCCACGGCGTGCGCGTGAATGCCATCGCCCCCGGCTGGATCCGCACCGACATGCTGCGTCATCTTGACACCGATCCGGAGCGCAAGGAGAAGATCCTGAGCCGCACGCCGATGCGCTGCTTCGGTGAGCCGGAGGACATCGGCAATGCGGCGGTGTATCTGTGCTCGCCGGCGGCCCGGTTCGTGACCGGCACGGTCCTCACCGTAGACGGCGGCGCAAGCATTGGGTTCTAAACCGCAGATGAACGCAGATAAGAGAGAACATCTGCGTCCATCCGCGGTTCATGAGGAGCAGTCATGAAGCTTGGTCTCGGTCTGTATCGGCGCATGCTGACGGCGGAGAACTTCCGGTTTGCCCGCCAGGCCGGGTGTACGCATATCGTGGCCCACCTGGTGGACTACTTCCAGGAAAACCGCATCCACGGCACGGACGGCGAGGGCCGCACCTGGGGGGTCACCCGGAACCAGAGCCGGCTCTGGACGGAGGACGAGCTCAAGGATCTGAAGGCGGCGATAAACGCCGAGGGGCTTGAGCTGGCCGCGATTGAGAATTTCGACCCTTCGCACTGGCACGATATTCTGCTGGACGGGCCGCGTCGGGCGGAGCAGATCGAAGGCATTAAAACCATCCTCCGCCGGCTCGGCCGGGCGGGTATACCGGTGATGGGTTACAACTTCAGCATCGCCGGCGTATGGGGCCACGTCGAGGGGCCTTTTGCCCGCGGTGGGGCCATGTCGGTCGGCTTCCTGGGACCGGAGGGGCCGCACGAGACGCCCATCCCCAATGGGCAGGTCTGGAACATGATTTATGACCCGGACGCCTCGCCGGGGACGGTGGGGACGGTTACCAGCGAGCAACTCTGGTCCCGGCTGGAGCGTTTCTTGAATGAAGTGGTGCCGGTGGCCGAGGAGGCCGGCGTTCGCCTGGCCCTGCACCCCGATGATCCGCCGATGCCCACCCTTCGGGGCACGGCCCGGCTGGTCTACCAGCCCCATCTTTATCAGCGCGTACTGGACTTTAAACCGAGCTATGCCAATGCCTTGGAGTTCTGCATCGGCAGCCTCGCGGAGATGACGGAGGGCGATGTCTACGAGGCCATAGACACCTACAGTCGCCGCAATGCGATCGCCTATGTGCATTTTCGCAATATTCGGGGCAAGGTCCCCAGCTACCGCGAGGTGTTCATCGACGAGGGCGACGTGGACATGATCAAGGCCTTGCGCATTCTGCATCGCAATGGCTATGACGGCGTATTAATCCCCGACCACACGCCGCAAATGAGCTGTGCGGCCCCCTGGCACGCGGGGATGGCTTTTGCCTTGGGCTATATGCGCGCCGCCCTCCAGGCCATCCAGGAATAAATGCTCGCTTCCCGGCCGGGCGAAAAGAACGCGGGGGGATGAGAAGCATTGCCCCCTGGGCCGCTCTCATCTTGACTGTCTGCCCATTTCAAACTATATTCAGTATGAGCGGAGACCAGTCTTCGCCACGTCTCGTTGACCGTTCGTCTGTCGATCGTGCTGAACCCGTCAGCACGGGGTTCATGTCTTTGCCGCATCTGTTGCGGCTGGCACGTTGGCAGGAGAAAAACCATGTCCGAGCAGGTGGTCGTTCGCTGCCCCCAATGCGCCCAAAAGTACCGCGTTCCGCGGACCTCGGTCGGTCATCAGGGTCGCTGCAAGCTCTGTCAGGCCCGTTTCCGAATTGCGTCCGAGTCGAACATTGACGAGGACACCGTCTTTGCCTGGATCACCGAGGATGATCCTTTCTCGGAGTCGGTGGCCGGCAGCACCGGCATCTTCAGCAAGCCCGTGGGGCCTCCGCGGGCGGCCGGCGTGGCCCCGCGATTGGAGCCAGCCCCGGCGACGGGGGCCGGGGTGAGCTCCTGCGAGGTGAAGTTGGTCCGCATCGATACTCAAGGGGCCCATTTTGAATTTCCGACGGCTGCCCTGGCCGGGGAGCATCTGCGTAACTCTTTTCCTCGTAAGTGCGTAGGTTGTGGAACGCGGATCGACCTGCGGGTGCACCTGATTTACTGGCGCGATCGGATGCCGGTCAATGACGCGTTGACCTGGCAGGCCCGGCAGGACGCCGCCATGGGCAAGCTGGTGGGTTATGATCGGCCCTTCGAACCCGGTCTGCTCCGGCAGCTTCCAAACGCTCGCGGGCTGGCGGAGCCTTTTAGCCTGCCATTTCCCATCTTTGCCTGTCCGCACTGCCGGCCCTCGCACGAAGTGCAGGGACGCGTCGTGACGCACAAGAGTCACGAAACCTGCCGGCTGACCATCGCCTCCCTGGCCGTGGCCGTCGATTTCTTCCGCGACAACGGCGGACGCAACAGCCCCGATTATCATCGCCTGATCGAAGAGCGCGACCAACACCCGGATGCCTGGCGGGCGATGGATGCCCGGGTCCGTCAGCGCGTTTCGCAATGGTTTGTTCCCGGTGAGGACGAACGGTTTGTGGGCTTCTTCCGGGATGCGGAGTTCCCGCCCGGGGAAGCGGGCGCGTCTGGCCTGGTGCTCACCAGTCGCAGGCTGGTGTTCCACAAATATGTCGCCTGCCGTGATTATTCGCTGGAGGCCCCGGGGCGGGTGGAAATCGTTCCCCGCGGCAGGCTGGCGGGCGTGCACATCTACGACCAGAGCGGGCGACCGGCCATCGTCAAGCTCGATCCAGCCGCGGCCGTGGACCTGGCCGGCCAACTCCGGCAACTGCGCTGCAAGTGGAATGTGATGAGTCGGTGAGAGGAAAAGAGGGGGATGTAGTAGAACACTGCATCGCAAGGTCGTGGCAGCCGGGCTTCGTACCGGCCGTTTAACGGGCAAAACGGCCGGCACAGAAAATGGCCCGTTTTGCGCTGCAGGGTAGAAGCATGCGGCCAAAAGCCTCTCCCGGCAGGTGTGGGGCCGGTATCCCGCCCATGCCACACAGTCTGCTGAGCGAGCTTCGGAGGAATGAGAGCCAGGGAATGGGGATGGGGGCGATCTACCTCCGGATGCTTCTCCCGTATGGAGAAAGCGCGTTTTTCATCCTTCCAAAAGGGGGTTTTAACCCCGCGTAGAAGTATTGACCTTCCCCGGCGATAAGCCCGACAATGCGGCAGTCATGCCGAAGCGGGGGGCGGGACCACAACAGGACGCTCTGTAGCCGGGAAAGCGCAGCCGGACCGACGCCAACCTGGCCGCCATCGGGAGGTATGCGCGTGTTTCATCAACGCAGGGGCTGGATGCCCGCGCCTGTACTATTGGTCCTGCTGGGACTCACCTGGGGCCTGTGCGGTTCTGCCTGGGCCCAATCGGATGGCGGGCCGGTTTACTGTTTCGCTCCCGGCACCCCGCAGGAAACCATCGACGCCTGGAACCGGCGTCAGGGCAAGATCAATCCCGGATTTTACGCGGGAGGGCGATGGTCGGGGACGCTGGGCAGCCCCCGGGCCTTGACCTGGAGCCTCGTTCCGGACGGTGTGCCCTGGGGCAGTGAGGGCCTCCCGAGCCAGTTGTTCCAAACGATGGACGCGAAGTTCGCCGCACAGGGCGGACGCCAGAAGTGGATTTCCCTGATCGAGGCCTCCTTGGCCCGGTGGGAGGCGCTGTCCGGCGTGTCTTATACCCGCGTCAGACAGGGCAGCAACGACTGGGACGACGGCGCGGCTTTCGGCAGCAGCCGCAGTTCGACCCGGGGCGATATCCGTATCGGCATGATTCCCCTCGACGGCCCGTATAACCTCCTGGCCTACAACTACTACCCCTCCAATGGCGACATGGTGCTCGACGCGAATGAGAATTGGGCCGCCTCCGCCGACAACTTCCGTTTCATGCGCAACGTCATCATGCATGAACATGGGCACGGACTGGGGCTCTACCACGTGTGTCCGGTGAACGGTACCAAGCTTATGGAGCCGTACCTGAACAGTTCCTTTGACGGACCGCAGCACGACGACATTCGCGCCATACACTATCTCTACGGCGACCCCTTCGAGGACAACAACACGATCGCGACGGCCGCGTACCTCGGGATGTTCAGCCCCGGCACGGCGCTGAGCTTCGGCGATCTGATGATGCCGACGGTCAGCAACGGCTCGCGCTTAAGTGTGGATGGCAACGGCGAGGAGGACTACTTCCGTTTTGGCCTGACCGCCAGCGCGGGGCTTTCGCTGACGATCGCTCCCGTAGGGCTCTCGTACGATTCCAGTCCGCAGAACAGCGACGGATCCTGCAGCAGCGGCACCATCATCAACAGCCTGGCCCTGGCTGACCTGGGCGTCGTGGTAACGGATGCGAACGCCAATGTCCTGGCCATGGCCTCGGCGCAGCCGGCCGGCCAGGCGGAGACCGTCGCCTCGGTGTTTCTGCCGGCGGCGGGGGACTATTACATCCGCGTTTTTGAAACCAATACGCCCACCGGGCCGCAGCTTTACCGGATGACGCTGGACTTTGAGCCTCTGGACTGCAATGGCAACGGCGTTCCCGATACGGTCGATGTGAGCGTCGGCACGAGCCGGGATTGCAACGGCAACGGACAGCCGGACGAGTGCGAGCCCGGCTGGGACGAGGACGGCGACGGTCTGTCCGATTTCTGCGAGTGGAGCCATGGTGATTTCGACCTGGACGGCGACGTGGATCAATCCGATTTCGGGATCCTGCAGCGTTGCCTGGGCCTCCTGCCCGCACCCGGTTCCGACTGCGCCCGGGCGGAGCTCGACGGCGATGGCGATATTGACGCCGCCGACCTGGAGATTTTCGAGGGCTGCATGTCCGGGCCGGGTCGTCCGTACGATGAGCAGTGCCGGTAGCGGGGGGAAAGACCAGACGCTACAGCGCAAGGTCGTAGCGGCCGGGCTCCGTACCGGCCGTTTTGCCCGTAAAACGGCCGGCCCCCAGCTTTCGCCGGGTACCCGGCCCGGCCGCTACAGAAAATGGCCCAGTTTGCGCTGTAGGGTCGATGGGTATTGCTGGTGGAACATCGGGCCTTATGCGGTTTCCGTTGTAAACTTGGGCAGGTTCCTGCCGCGTTGCTGGTCTCCACGCTGCGGAGCGTTTGAATCTTCGTGCCCCCACCTCTGATGACTTTTGAGAGACTAAACCGGCAATGGTGGGCAAATCCGACTGAAGCCGGCTTCAATCGGACAGAATAAGAAAAAGGGCATTGAGCGCACCACAGACCGCCACCTTCAGGTGGACACACGCCCCGCAGGGGCGGCGAGAAAGTAGCCAGGGGTGGAGCGAAGCGGAACCCCTGGTAAAGCTTGCGGTTGATGCCGTCGGCACCCTCATTGGTTGTCCAAATCGTGAACCCACCTCTGAAGAGGTGGGCCACCCGGAAGAAGTGGGGCGCCCGACGCACGAGATTCATTCAAAGTCCGTATTAGCCGTAACGCCCCGATACGTATTCTTCCGTTTTCTTCTGCCGTGGATTCTGGAAGATCTGGGTAGTATCTCCAAACTCCACCAGCTCGCCCAGCAGCATGAATGCCGTCTCGGTCGAGACGCGCGCGGCCTGCTGCATGTTGTGGGTCACGATGACGATGGTGTATTGCTCCGCAAGCTTGCGCATGAGATCCTCGATGTGGGCGGTCGCGAAGGGATCCAGCGCGGAGCAGGGTTCGTCCATGAGCAGGACCTCCGGTTCAACCGCCACCAGCCGGGAGATGCACAGCCGCTGTTGCTGTTCGGGCGAGAGAGAAAGCGCGGGGGCGTTCAGCCGGTCCTTCAGGTCGTCCCACAGCATGGTGGCGCGGAGGCTGTTCTCGACGATCATCTCGAGTTCTTCGCGGTCCCTCATGCCGTGAACCCGTGGGCCGTAGGCGAGATTATCGAATATCGACAGGGGAAACGGGTTGGGTCGCTGAAAGACCATGCCCACCCGGCGGCGAAGCTGCGTGAGGCCGATGCCCGAATTGAAGATGTCCGCCCCGTCCAGCAGGATCCGGCCGGTCACCCGCGCGCTTTTGATGATATCGTTCAGCCGGTTGAAACAGCGCAGCAGGGTGGACTTGCCGCAGCCGGAGGGGCCGATGATGGCCGTGATCGACCGCGGCCGGATGCCGATGTTGATGTTCTTGAGGGCATGGAAGCGGCCGTAGTAGAGGTTCAGCGAAGAGGCTTGCAGCTTATATTCCATGGCGTCTGTCATCCGAACTGCCCGACGAGGTAACTGTTGGTGCGCCGGTCGCGCGGCCGGGTGAATACATCCGCCGTGGGCCCCACCTCGACGAGCTCTCCCATCAGGAAAAAGGCGGTCCGGTCAGAGGCCCGGGCTGCCTGCTTGGTGTTGTTGGTGACCAGCACGATGGTGTGTTTGGCTTTCAATTCGAGCAGAGCGTCTTCGATTTTGCCGGTTGAGATAGGGTCCAGGCCCGAGCAGGGCTCATCCAGAACCAGCACCTCGGGATCGAGCATCAGCACCCGTGCCAGGCAGAGGCGTTGTTGTTGCCCGCCGGAAAGGTTGTGGGCCGGTTCCTTGAGGCGATCCTTGACCTCGTCCCAGAGCACCGCCTCTTTCAGCGAGGTTTCCACACGCTGGTCGAGGATTTGACGGTCGCGCACTCCCGCCAGCTTCAGGCCGTAGACCAGATTCTCATAGATGGACCACGGCAGCGGCACCGGCACCGCATAGACCATCCCCACGCGCCGGCGCAAGGCCGCCACGTCGATTTCGGGGCCGTAGATGTCCTCGCCGTCCAGCAGGATCTGGCCCGAGCACGTGAAAGCCCGTTCCAGGTCATTCAGGCGGTTCAGGCTGCGCAGGAAGGTGGTCTTGCCGCTGGAGGCCGGCCCGATGATGGCCAGACGTTCGCGGGGGAAGATGTCCAGAGTGAGGTTACGAATTCCCGGGACGTCGTTGAAACACGCGGTGAAGTTGCGCACGGAGATCTTCGGCCTGGCCGGTTCGGCGGTTTGCTCACCGGTGTCGCGTGCGGGGCGGTGGGCCGGGGGCGCGTCGAAGCAGGGCCTTGAAGGCCGGCTGCTTTCGACCTCCCGGGCGTGAAACACAGGTTGCGTCTGGAGTTCAGGCATGGTGTCCTCCCCGTGCGATAAACCTTCTCATGAGCCAATAGGCGAACAGGTTGATGGCCAGAATAGCCATCACCAGTACGGCCGCGGTCGCGTAAGCGTTGGCCTCCGAGATGTTCTCCTGGGCGAGGTAATAGAAATGCAGGGCCAGCGTTCGCGACGAATCAAACAGGGAGTCGGGCAGCCCCAGGGCTGAGCCCGCGGTCAGCATGACCGCGGCCGTCTCGCTGATGCTCCGGCCCACCGAGAGCACCACGCCGGTGCTGATGCCGGGCAGGGCCGACCGAAGCACCACGTACAGGGTGGTCTGCCAGCGGGTGCTGCCCAGTCCGAAGCTGGCCTCACGGTAGGCGTAGGGCACGGCTCGGATGGCTTCCTCGCTGGTGCGGATGATGGTGGGCAGCACCATCAGGGCCAGGGTTAGCGCGCCGGACAGAATGGACAGGCCCAGCCCCAGGGTAATCGCGAAGAAAACAAAGCCGAACAGCCCGAAAACGATGGACGGAATACCAGCCAGGCAGTCGGCCCCGAAGCGGATCACGGCGGTGAGACGACCCTCCGCGGTATATTCGGTGAGATAAACGGCCGTCGCCACGCCGATGGGAGCGGCGATCAGGACGGCCAATCCCGTCACCAGCACCGTGCCCACGATCATCGGCAGCACGCCGCCTTCCCGGCCCATCCGACGGGGCGATTCCGTCAGGAAGCTCCAGGTGACGTGCGGCAGCCCGTGCAGGAGGATATACCCGATGATGAAGACCAGCACGGCAATGGTGATCGCGGCCATGGCCCACAGCAGGGCGACGACGATCCGCTCGGTGACGGTCGGTGAGGGCATCAGCCTGATTCGCCGGGCGGCGTTGCGGCGTTCGGAAGCGGGGACGGGCGGCAGGGGGGCCGTGGGAGCAAGCTTCATCGGTTCCCACCTCCGGCCACGCGCCGGCGTGAGACGGCCATGGCCAGCGTGTTGAGGGCCATGATGATGATGAACAGGGTGACGCCCGTGGCGAAGAGGGCCTTGCGGTGCTGGCCGGTGGCGTAGTTCATTTCCAGGGCGATGTTGCTGGTCAGTGTCCGGACCGGATCGGTGATCGCGCGGGGTATTTCCAAGCTGTTTCCGGTGACCATGATGACGGCCATGGTCTCACCGATCGCGCGGCCCATGCCCAGGATGATCGCCGCGAGAATGCCGGATCGAGCCGCCTTGAGCAGCAGCATGTGCGTGGTTTGCCAGCGGGTCGCCCCCAGGGCGACGGATCCCTCCCAGAAGGAACGAGGCACGGCGTTGAGAGCGTCGATGGAGATACTGGTGACTGTCGGCAGCACCATGATGCCCAGCACGATGGAGGCCGCCAGCACCGAAAAGCCCGGGCCGCCGACGTACTCGCGGATGAGCGGAATAATGGTGACCATGCCGATGAAGCCATAGACGACGGAGGGAATGCCGGCCAGCAGCTCGATCAGCGGCTTGAGCACGCCGGCCACCTTCGGTGGGCAGAACTGGGTCAAGACGATGGCCAGCCCGAGACTGAACACGACGCCGATGGCCATGGCCCCGAGCGTCACGGCCACCGACCCGACGATCATGGAGAGAATGCCGAACCGCTGCTCGCCGGGCGACCAGTCCGTGGAGCAGAAGAAATCCGCCACGCCTATCTGAAGGATGATGGGCAGGCCCTCTTTGAAGATGAAGAGGGTGATCAGCCCCAGTCCACCGATAGCGGACAGCGCGACCGCCATGAGAATCGCCTTGATCAGCTTGTCCTGTTTCATTTGACTCGGATCAGTCCTTCGCTTTCCAGAATCTCCTGGCCTTCGGCCGAGAGGACGAAATCAATAAACGCCTGTGCGTCGGGCCCCGGCTTTCCGCTGGTGACGAACAGGAACGGCCGGGCCAGCTTGTACCTGCCCGCCAGGACGCTTTCGGCGGTCGGTGCTTCATGATTCACACGCACGGTCTTGAGATCGTTGCCGATCTGGCCGAGCGACATGTAGCCGATGGCCGACGGATCGCTCCTGACCATGGCCGCAATGGCCCCATTGGAGGCCTGGACCATGGCCCGGCGGGCGACGCGCGTCTTGCCCATCACCAGGTTCATGAAGGCTTCGCGCGTGCCGGAGCCTTCCTCGCGCGAGACGATCCGCACGGGGGCATCGTTGCCGCCCACGTCCTTCCAGTTGGTGATGCTCCCGGAGAAGAGCCCGCGAAGCTGTTCGACACTCAGATCATCCACCGGGTTGCTCGGGTGAACGATGATGGCCAGTCCGTCGCGGGCGATGAGCACGGGGGTGAACCGGTCGGCCTCGTCCTCCTTCAAGCGGCGGGAACACATGCCGATGTCGGCCAGTCCGTCGGCCAGCGCCTGAATGCCGGCGGTGGATCCGCCGCCCTCCACCTGCGCCTTGCGGCCGGGGTGCTTTGCCTCGAATTCCCGCCCGAGTTCTTCGGCAAACGGCTGGATGGAGGTAGACCCCATGACCTTGACCGTCTTCCGCTGGTCCTGCGGGCAGCCGAAGGAGAACAGGCCGCAGAGGCCGGCGAACACGCTGAGCAGGATGAATGGCCGAACCAACTTGCGCGGCATGCAATTACCTCTTCTGAGAGGGAGGATCGGCCTCCGCGGCCGGCAGGTGATGACGCACGATCTCGCCGGTATGCAGGAAGATCACGTCCTCGGCGATATTGGTGGCGTGATCGGCGATCCGTTCGAGATTCTTGGCGATGGAGAACACATCCAGGTGGGTGGTCATCAATTCGGGAGAACGGCTGGCCGCGGCGGCGAGCTTGCGTATCAGCTCGCCATAAAAAGCGTCGATGACGGCATCTTCCTCCAACAGCGTGCGTGCCGCCTCGCAATCTTCGGCCGCGTAGGCCTTCAGGGCGCCGCGCAGCATCCGCATGGCCCCCTGTGCGATTTCTTTGACATCCTCAGCGCTGCCGGCCATGCCTGGACTGTCGATGTGCCGGGCGCGCTGGGCGATATTGACCGCGCAGTCGGCCACACGCTCGAGGTCATTGTTGACTTTCAGGACCGTGGTTAACAGCCGCATGTCCGAGGCCATGGGTTGGAACAGGGTGATCAGCCGGATGACCTCCGCCTCGATGGCGACCTCTTCCGCATCGATTTCCACGTCGCGCGCGATGACCCGCCGGGCCAGGGCGTGGTCCGCCCGCAGCGCGGCCGTGCACGCCTCATCCAGCATGTCCTCGACCGCACTGGCCATCCGTAGCGAACGGCGGCGAAGCAGGTCCAGCAGTTCGACAAAATGAGCGCTCATAGGGTTCCTCTTCCGGCTCGTCAGAGGCCATCCCGCGTCCAGGGGATTCTAAGCGCAGCATAGAAGGGCACTGTTACCGCTGTGTTTGGTGATGATTAAGATTTAGCTAAGAAGTGCCGGCCGGGGGCTGAGGGATGGCGATGCGCACGGTCGTGCCCTTGCCGGGCTCGCTGTGCAGCTCAACGGTGCCTTTCATGGCCGCCACCGCGTGCCTGACGATGGACAGCCCCAGGCCGGTGCCCCGTGCCGTGGACCCGGAGCGGGCGCGTTCCACCTGGTAGAAACGCTCGAAGACCCGATCCTGCTCATCGAGCGGGATGCCGCAGCCGGTATCCGCGACCGTGATGAGCACCGCCTGCGGTCTGTCGGCGGTCGCGGGCGCCTCGTCACAGGTAATGTCGATCCGCCCGCCGGGGTCGGTGAACTTGATTGCGTTGTCCACCAGGTTGTTCAGCGCGATCCGGACCAGGTGCGGGTTGGCAATCATGCGGTCCAGGTGGGCCGGCACATTCACCTTCCAGTGAAGCGTTTTGGCGGTCAGGGCCTCCGCATGTCGCTGGTAGAGCTCGGAGAACAAGTCGCCGGTCCGAATCTCCGCTGGTTTAAATGGTGCCGGTGCGCTCTCCAGCCGTGAGAGCTCCAGCAGGTCGGTCACCAGCAGCTCCAACCGCCGGCTGTGCCGATCGATCATTTCGATGAGGGACCGGCCCTGCTGGGGGGCTTGCGCGAGGTCAGTTCCCTGCAGCGTCTCGACTGCTGCCCGGATGGCGGAAAGAGGGGTTCGGAGTTCATGAGAGGCATTGGCGGCGAAATCCGCCTTCACCTGAATGACCCGGGTGAGCTCGGTCACATCAGTGAGCACCAGCAGCCGGCCGGGGCGCGGCGGGCGGCTGCCTTCCTCCCGCTCTTCCTCCTGCCTGAACGACGGCAGGATGATGTCCGAGGCCCGGGCCAGCAGGGCCCGATCCGGGCCGTTGTGTTCCGAGGGCAATCGCACCTCCCGAAGCGTGTCCGCCTCCCCGGAGCCCTGTCTGGACGCGCTTCGTCCGGGCCGCGGGAGCAGCATCTGTTGGAGCTCGTGGCGGGGGATACACTCCTCGACCGCATGGCCGTGCAACCGCGCGATGGTTTCCGCCGGCTCTGACGGGAGCCCGAGCATCCGTGCGGCAGCCGGGTTGATGAGCAGGATCCGCCCGTCCGGCCCCGCGACGATGACGCCTTCGTGCAACTGGGCCAGCAGCGATTCGAGCGTGCGCCGCTGCCGGTCGATGGTGGCGAGCTGACCGGCCAGGCGCATCCGCATTTCATTGAGCGACTGGGCCAGGGTGGCCAGTTCGTCCGATCCGCCCACGCGCACCGAAGCGGAGAGATCGCCACGGGACAGCCCCCGGGCGGCCAGCGTGATTCGCCGGATGGGCCGGCTCCACAACTGAGCCAGACCCAGAGCCAGAATGGTCACCGCCACGAGGGCCAGCAGGCCGCTGCCCCAGATGAGCCGCTGCATGGAGCCGACCTGATCGCGAATGGTGCGGATTGGCATGGCCACACGCACGACGCCCTTGGGCTTGTGCCCCGGGGAGTCGGCGGCGCCCACCGCCACAGCCACATATTTGGCCATGCCGTCCAGAGTCTGGGAGAGGCGGACGTCCTTGCCCCAGCCGGCGTGCATGGCCTCGCTGACTTCCTTCCGGCCGGCGTGCGATCCCATGCTCTCGGGATCCGCTTCCGAATCGGCCAGCACCGAGCCGTCCGCCAGAATGAGCGTGATACGGATACGCTCTTTCTGCTCATGCCCGATCCGTTTGAGCAATTGGTCAAGCTGGTCCGCGTGTTGCCGGTCGAAGCGATCGTCGAACATCGCGCGCAGGGCCGCCGCCTGCACCTGCAGCGTGCGGGTCAGTTCGCGATCCTGGCCGTGTTCCACCTCACGGCTGATGAACCACACGCAAGTGACCACCACCAGCGCCATCAGCAGCACGTTGCCGAGAAACAATTTCCAGAAAAGTCGGCCCGGGCCCATCATGACTCACCCGAGGAGGAAAACAGAGCATAGTAGGAGCCGGCGGACGAGGCATGGGCGGCCGGTTCGTCTCTGATCGGTGGCCGTCGGCCCTCCTGTCCTTCAATCCTCATCCGGCTTCCTGAACGCGTAACCGACCCCGCGAATCGTCTGGATCCACCCGCCGGCTTGCAGGAGCTTTTTGCGTACGGCGGTGATGTGTACGTCGATGGTACGATCGGTCACGGCCACACCCGTACCCAGCACGGAATCAATCATCTGGCTGCGACTCAAGACCCGTCCGTTGGCTGCCATCAATGCCCGCAACAGCCGGAACTCGGTGGTGGTCAGCATAACCGGCCGGCCCGCCACCGTCACTTCATACCGGCCCGCATCGAGGGTGATGGGACCGACCGAGAGCACCTCCGGATCCTTCTTGCCGGCTTCCGCCCGCCGCAGAAGGGCGGCCACCCGCGCCAGGAGCAGCTTCATCGAGAAGGGCTTGGGAACGTAATCGTCCGCTCCCAGGGCGAAACCGACAAGCTGGTCGGTTTCATCGGCTTTGGCCGTCAGCATGATCACGGGGATGTTGGCCCCGCGATGCTCGTGGCGAATCTGGGACAGAACCTCGTCGCCGCTCAGGCCCGGCAGCATGCGGTCGAGAAGGATCAGATCGGGCGCGCGGTGGCGTGCTTCGGCCAGTGCCGTCGGCCCATCGAAGGCTGTCCGGCACTCATAGCCTTCCTGTTCAAGGTGGTGGCGGACCAGATTCGCCAGGTCGGCTTCATCCTCAACGATGAGAATCGATTTGCGTGTCGACATGGGCGACATGTATACGTCCGCTTTGTTAAGAACGCGTTTACTCTATGTTAATGATCCGTATGCCTGCCGACGGAAATTTCATCTCCTGCCTGGGGACTGGCAGGGCACATTATTGTTATTGTAACTGAGCGCGGGCTCGGCGGCATGGGATCCCGATTCCCTACAGCGCAAGGTGCGTCATTTTCTGTAGCGGCCAGGCTCCGTACCGGCCGTTTTGCCCATATAACGGCCGGCACCCGGCTCTTGCCGGGTACCCGGCCCGGCCGGTACGACTTTGCGCTGCAGTGTGATTCCTATTCAAATCGGACCCCGACCTTCGGCCCCAGCTCCAGCAGATACCGTGCCGCCTTGCGGTAGGTCGCCTCGTCGGGCATGTGCTCGATCATCAGCGGCGGCTGCTGCGGCAGTTTCGCCAGGCGTTGGAGATAAGTGGTGAAATCCATCTCGCCGTCTCCCGGGGCGACCTCGACGAAATGCACGTTCATTTCGACTTTCCATGCGAGGTCCTTTGCATGGCAGCTCGTGATATACGGCCCCAGCTTGTCGAAGCACCTATTGAGCAGGGTGGTGTTGCGGTAGAGCCGCCGGGGCGAATTCACCAGGTTGGCCGGGTCGAGATGCACGCCGAAGCCTTCGCGGTCGATGGCCTTGATCATCTTCAGGTACGCATCCGGCGAATCGGGCAACGCCCAGCCCATCATCTCGTAGCAGAACTTGGCCCGCCTGGGTTTGACCGCATCAATGATCTTGCGGGCATTCTCGACGGCGGCGTCGAAGAACCGCTCACTGAGGTTGTCCGGGTGCGGGCCGAACCACTCCTTGGTGCTGAACGATCCGGCAATGTCCACGCAGCAGCGGGCCCCGATCGCGTCCGCCAGGGCCAGGCCCTCCGTGACCGCCTTGAGATGGGCCGCGCGCTTGGCCGGATCGGCGTCGAGCAGGTTGACCCACCGGCCGACCTCGGCGATGACCACGTCGTGCTTCTTGAAAGCCCGCTCGATGTCGCGGATACGCTCCTTGTCGTTGAGATCCACATGGGGGCAGTATGCGCCGCGATAGCCGAGCTTGCGGTGGGCGAGGGCCAGCTCCTCGGGGTCCTGGGGAGCGTTGAAGACAGGCCCGCCCAGCCGCACGGAGCCGGCGCCGGCTCCGGTCGGTTGCGTGGCCTGACCTTCGGCCCGCGCCAAACCGGCGGCGGCCGCAAGGGCCAATGACTGCTTCATAAATCCACGGCGGGTCAGGTCATTGTTCATGAATAGCTCCAATGTTCTGGGGGTTCAGGAGTTTCAAATCGAAGGCAGTACCGCATTCCGGGCAACGGGGCTCGACTTGGCCCTGCAAGTCGTAACCACACTGGATACACACGGCCACGCCACGGCTTACGAGCAGTTCTCGAATCGTTCGCTGCAGCCTACGGAAGCAGATTCGCACGGCCAGGAAAGAGATCACGATACCCGTCAGGCCGCCGGTCAAGCCGGAGATGAAGCCTCTGTTCAAGAGTGTGTTTGCGCCCAGGATCCTGGCCAGGCCTGCTCCGGCCATCATGCTCAGCGGCATCACAACGGCAACTAACAGTATCATTACGCCGGCGTATCGCCAGCGCAGGATGCGCCACGCCGCGTTCCAGACGGTCTGCCGTTCGAGCGGGTCCTGGAGAAGCCGCAGCTCCGGGAAGCTCCGGAGAACGCGCGAATGGTCGCGAATACCGCTGCCCATAAGCGGTGATTGTACCGTCCGGCAGCAAGGCGGACGAGGTTCTTCGCAATGAAAGGATTTCCGCGCAGGGCTCCGATCCCTTCACCCCTCAGCCCGGCACCCCTTGCCCTCTTCTCCTTGTCCCCTTGTCTCCCTGTCCCCCTGTCTCTACGTCCTCCCGCCCCCTCATCTCTCCATCTCTCCCACTCTCCATCTCTCACACTTCCCGCCCCCCGGTCCCTCGCCAGCGCTCAGTGCCCTGATAAGGCGGGCAGGATGCCCGCCCCCCGTCAGAAGGCGGGTAAGATGCCCGCCCTCCGCCGCGTCCCCTTGTCTCCTTGTCCCCGTGTCCCCTTGTCGTCTTGTCTCCGCGCCCCCGTGTCCCCTATCTCCTTATCTCTCCATCTCTCATACTCTCCATCTCTCACACTGCACCAGCCCTCAGAGCGTCTCCAACTCCGCCAGCACCGCATCCACCAGCGGTTTGAGCGTATTCGCGCTGAAATCAAACTTCAGCCCGGCCGCTTTCCACAACTCCGGCAAGGGTCGGCTGCCGCCCAGGGCCAGGGCTTCACGGTACTTGCGCAAAGCCTCACGTTTGTCGCGCCGGGCGTTCTGCCAGAGCTGCAGCGCGCCGATCTGGGCGATGCCGTACTCGATGTAATAGAAGGGCACGCCGAACAGGTGCAGTTGCCGCTGCCACAGGGCCTCGCGGTTGACTTCGTACCCGGCCCAGCTCTCGATCCCGCCGAAACGATCCATCAGTTCGAGCCACGCCTGGGTCCGTTGGGCCCGGGAGTGCTGCGGGTGCAGGTAAAGCCAATGCTGGAAGGCGTCGATAGTCGCGATCCAGGGGAACACGCTGATGATGCCTTCGAGCTGCTCGCGTCTGGCCCGCTTGAGGTCGTCGCCCTGGTAGAACACGTCGAGATGGTCCATGGCCAGCAGTTCCATGCCCATCGAAGCCACTTCGGCCATCTCCATCCCGGTGTGCCGGTAGGCCACCAGCGGCTCCTCCTGGCAGGCCAACGCGTGGAAGGCGTGCCCGCCCTCATGCAGGAGCGTCTCCACGTCGCGGTGCAGCCCCACGGCGTTCATGAAGATGAACGGATGCCGGGCCTCGTCGAAAGTCGCCTGGTATCCGCCGGGGGCCTTGCCTTTGCGGCTTTCAAGGTCGAGCCAGCCGGCCCGGATCATCTGGTCGAACTGGCTGCCCAACTCCGGGCTGAGCTTGTGGAAGACGATCGAGCACTTCTCGGCCAGTTCCGTACCGCCCACAAACGGATGCAGCGGCGGCCGGTTGTACGGATCCACCGCCAGGTCCCATGGCCGGAGCGGGTCCACCTGGAGCGCCCGTTTGCGTTCCTCCTGGATACCGCGGTGGGCCGGCACGACGATCTTCTCGATGGCGTCATGGAGCGCGATGGCATCAGCCGGCGTGTAATCGAACCGCTCGTAATCCTTCCACTTGTAGTCCCGGTAGTTCTCGAAGCCCGCATTCTTCGCGATCCTGGTGCGGAGCTTGATCATCTCGTCGAAGATGTCATCGATCTGTTCGCGGTCCTTGAGCCGGCGGTTCGCGACCAGTTCCCAGGCTTCCTGGCGCACCTTGCGGTTCGGCTCCTGGAGGTAGCGGCTCATCTGCTGGAGGGTCTGCTCCTTGCCGTCGTAGGTTACCGTCTGGGCCCCGCAGATCTTCTGGTACCGCTGGTCGAGCTTCTCCTCCTCGGTCTGGAGCGGCACGTTCTCCTCGCGGAAGATCTCGACGGCCGCCACCGTGCTGCGGTCATAGACGCCGTAGCGATCCTGCGGCAGTTCCCGGCGGGCCGGCGAAGCCACGTAGCGCTGACGAAGCCGGTGCCAGCGCGGCTTGCACTTCGGCTGGATCTCCTCGATGAAATGCAGGTGGGCCTTCTCACGCTCGGGGTCATCCGTCTGGCAGGTCATGGCCACGTAACGCTTGCTGCCTTCTTCCGAAATGCACGAGGCCAGTTCGCTGACGTCCAGCAGCCACGCCTCCAACTGCTCGCGCGTGTCGAGCGGGCGACGCTCGAGTTCGTCAAACAGCGGCTCGATCTGGCTCCAGTCGCCCATGTCGGCGCCGGCCGGAACAAATTGACGGGGATAACTTGGTTGAGTCGTCAAATTCATGGTGACTCCTGGAAGCGTTCAGCACTCAGCGTTCAGCGATCAGCATTCAGCACTCAGCGTTCAGCAGCCAGCGTTCAGCTTGTTCGTCGAAGCTGATCGCTGAAAGCTGACGGCTGACCGCTGATAGCTGATCGCTGACCGCTCATCTCGCATTCTTCACGGCCGTCTGGAAGATAATACGCCCGTCCGCCTCATCCGTCTGCCGGCTGGTCCACTCGGGATGCTGCCGGGGATCCACATGGCGTTCGGGGTGGGGCATGAGTCCTAATATCCGCCCGGTGGCGTCCACCAGCCCGGCGATATCGTCATGGCTGCCGTTCGGGTTGATCGGGTAAGGCCCCGGCCGGCCTTGGGCGTCACAGTAGGTCAGGGCAATATGCCCGCCGGAGTGGAGGCGGCGGCGCACCTCATCGTTGGCGGCGACCAGCTTGCCTTCGCCGTGGGCCACGGGCAGGGCCAGAATCCGCTCGTCCGGCAGGAACGCATTGGGTCGCGCTGAAGATCGCAGATAAACCCAGCGGGCCTCGAAGCGGGCGGAATCGTTGTTGGTGAGCGTCACGGTCTGGCCCGCCGGTTCAGTGGCTGACGATTGTCCGTCAGGGGCGAAGCCCGGCAGCAGCCCGGCTTTCACGAGCACTTGAAATCCGTTGCAGATCCCCAGCACCAGCCGGCCGGAATCCACAAACCGCCGGAGCGGCTCGGCCAGGTGGTGGATCAACTGCATGGCCAGTATCTTGCCGGCCGATATGTCATCACCGTAGCTGAAACCGCCGGGGATGGTTAGAATCGCGAAGCGATCCAGGATCGAAGGTGACTCGATCAGTTCGCGGACATGGATACGTTCTGGCTCGGCGCCTGCCAGCTCCCAGGCGTAAACAGTTTCCTGGTCGCAGTTGGTGCCGGCCGTCCGGAGGACTAAGACCTTGGGTCGGTTCATGACGGGGAAGTTTAGGGCGTGCCGGGGCAGACTGCAACGATCAGGAGTGCAAGCTGGTGAGATCTGAGGCCGGTCGATGGGTAATCTGGGCGTTGGCAGTGCTGGTAACGCTGGCCGGTGGCTGGGTAAGCTGGGACCTGACGGTCCATCACACCAAGGTGCCCGGGCAGGTCAAGGCCCAGCCGGCCACGCAACCCGCGGAAAGTCTGCTCAGCCAGGCTTGCACTTCCTTTGAGTGGGCCGATTGCGACGAGGTGGCGCAGAGCGATTGGGCGGTGTTCCCGTTTGGCTCGCCGCGCCCCTGGATTCGCACTTCTACAGCCGGACTGGCCTTTTTCACGGCCATACTCTGCTGGCTGGTGATGATCGGGTGGCCGAGTCCTTCGCGCGCCTGGTTGCAGATGTTTCCCCTCCTGGCGGCGGGTTTCGGGGTGGGGATGAGCATCTTCCTGGAATTCGTGATGTGGACGCGGTTGCCCAAGGCCTGTCCCTTGTGCATCGTGGCTCACTTGGCCACCCTGTTGCTGTTTGTCCTGCTTATTCTGCTCTGGCCGAGGGAATCCCGTCTGACCCCTGCACCCGCGGAGACGTCGAACCCCGAAGGGCCGGGCGCCTCCCTGGAGCCTGCCGGGGCGACGCAGCCCGCAGCGGCTATCTGCGAGCGACCCTGGCCGTCGTGGTGGACGCTGGCCGTGACGCCGCTGGTCACGGCGGGCGTGGTCTACGTGGTGGTGATGTTGGGAGAGGGCATGGCTCTGGCCAAGGCCACTCACGCTGCCAGGGCGGGAGCGAAGCAGGAGGCCATGGTCAAGCGGTCTGACCTTGAAGCCCTCAAGCAGTATTACGAGAAGAGGTTGTTACGCTTCATGGGCAGCGCCCGGCATGGGCAGGTGGCCTGGGAACTCGCGCCGCGGACGGAGATTCCCATCCAGGGCCGGCCGGTGAAAGGCCCGGCCAACGCCCGCCGTACGGTGGTGATTTTCAGCGATTTTGAGTGCCCCGCCTGCAAGCGATTCGAGGATCGGTTCAGGGCGGAAATCGCACCGCTGTTCAACCATCCGGCCAGCGGCGGCGTGCGGGTGGTCTTCAAGCATTTCCCCATCAGCAAGCAGTGCAATCCGCACGCGGTTCGTGATTTGCACCCCATCGCGTGCGAAGCGGCCTATGCCGCCGAGGCGGCCTATGTGGTCGGCGGCGACGAGGCTTTCTGGAAGATGCACGACCTGCTGTTTGAAAAACAGGCGGAATGGAAGGGGACCCGCGATTACCTTCCGTATGCCCGGGCCATCGGCCTGGATGAGCAGGCCTTCAAGGAAGCGATGGCCAGCGACCGCGTCAAGGAGGCCATCAAGGCCGATATCGAGCACGGCCATAACATGGGCATGGAACTGGTGGAGAGCGGCCGGCTCAAGGCTGAGGAACGTGAGTGGATCTTCGTGAACAGTACGCCGACTATATATCTGGATGGAAAATTCTTCGGGTCGGCGTACTATCCCGGCCCCTGGCGGCGAATCCTTGGCGTGACCGGTACGCCGATGACCATGCCGGCCGGTCCGGCCATGAGGCAGCCTTCGCCCCCGGGTTTGCCGGGACCGCGAATAACGCAACCGACGACCCGGCCGGCTATTGCGCCGGCGCAATGAGTCAATAACCTGCTCAAGAGAGGATTGCGCAATGATCGCTAGTCGAGCGAATGCAATCAAATTAGCCCTGGCCGTGTTGTTCTCGCTGACGGGGTGGGTGGAAGTCGCGTGGGCAAACGACTCTGTTCCCGCTGACACGGCAGCCCTGTTCGCACCGGAGCCCCCGGCGGCGACCCGGCCGGCAGGCACGGCCGCCAGCCCGGAGGAAGAGATTGCCGCCCTGCGCGCTGAACTGGAGGAGGTCAAGCAGGTGGCACGGGAACTTGCCGCCCGGCTGAAGGACTACGAGGACGACTACCAGGCCGTCTGGTTCAATTTCATGAACGAACCGGTGGTTGACATTCCCGTCGATCCGAGCGATTCAATCCGCGGCAAGGTGGATGCGCCTCACACCATCGTCCTGTACATGGACTTGCAGTGCCCGATCTGCAAGGCGGCGGACAAGTTGCTTCAGGAAAAACTGCGGAAGTATCCCGGCCAGTTGCGGTTGGCCGTCAAGCATTTCCCGCTGAACAAGACCTGCAACCCCACCGTGGCCGGTAACACGCATCCGGCCGCCTGTGCGGCGGCGGTGACGGCCGAGGCCGCCCGGGCCCTCGGCGGTGAGGAGGCCTTCTGGAGAATGTACGACGAACTCTTCGAGCACCAGCGCGAGTTTGCCAAAAATCCCAAGGAGGTCGTCAAGGAGGCTTGTGCCCGGATCGGCATCAATCACGACGCGCTCTGGAAGAAGATCCATACCCGCTCGATCTGGAACCGGATCCGGGAACAGGCCACGCTGGGCGGACAAATCGGGGTGAGTTCGACGCCGACCATCTACTACGATGGCCGGAAGGTGGCCGGCTGGGCCAACTCGAAATTCTGGGATTTCATCATGTTCCGGGAACAGCAGGCAAGCGGTGTGCCGGCGACTCGCCCGGCCGCCACGCAGCCGGCCGGGCCAGGCACCCGGCCGCAGTGATAGTTGATGTCGCTGGGGAAAGTCCGACGATCCGGATGAGGTGCGACGAGGAATGTCTAATGTCTAAATCCTAATGTCTAAAGAAGCCCCAATGACTAATGCCTAATGACTAAACGAGGTGGCCCTCCGTTAGTCATTAGGCATTTCGTCATTCTTTAGACATTAGTCATTAGACATTAGGCATTCTTGTTGGCAGTGCCGGCCTGCTCAGAGACTCAACATCTCCGTGTATTCCTTCAGCCGTCCGGCCACGTCGGCCGGCGTGATTTTTTCCAGCTTGCGCAGGCTGAAATCTTCGATGGTGAATGACGCGCAGATGGTGCCGTAGGCGAGTGCTTTCTTTAGCGCGGCCAGGCCGCAGTCGTCCTGCGTGGCCAGGTAGCCCATCAAGCCGCCCGCGAAGCTGTCGCCGGCGCCGGTGGGGTCCTTCACTTCCGTCGTGGGATAGGCCGGCAGGACGGCCAGACCCTCGCGGGTGACCAGCATCACGCCGTGCTCGCCTTTCTTGATGACCACGAAGCGCGGGCCGTATTCGAGGATCTTCCGGCCGGCCAGGGCCAGGTTGCTCTCTTCGGCCAGCAGTTTGGCCTCCGCGTCGTTGAGGATCGCCCCGGTGACCATGCCCAGCGTCTTGAGCAGCCCTTCGTGCTGGGTCTTGATCCACAGGTCGCGGGTGTCGGCCACGACCAGGCAGGGGTCGGTAAGCTGGCGGACGAGGTCCTGCTGCAATTCCGGGTGGGTCGCGGCGAGGAACACGTACTTGCTGTCGCGGAACTGCGGGGGGATCTTGGGTCCGGCCTCGGCCAGGACGTTGAGTTCAACCTCGGTGGTCTCCGCGTCGGCGGTGGGGGTGGCGTACTGTCCGGACCAGCGGAAGGTCTTGCTGCCCTTGCGGACCTCCATGCCGCTCAGGTCGATATCCGCGCGTTCCAGAAAGGCGCGGAAGTCGGCGGGAAAGTCCTCGCCCACCACCCCGACAAAGCGGACGGGGGTAAAGAGCCTGGCCGCGAAGGAGAAATAGACGGCCGATCCGCCGTAGACGTCCTTGACCTCTCCAAAGGGAGTGCGGACGTTGTCAATGCCGATGCTGCCGGTGACGAGTAGGGACACCTGTTCCTCCTCAGGTAATACGGATCCCAGATGAAGCTTATGCGTTGGGCGCCCCGCCTCTTCAGAGGGTGAGGTACTCCGAACGCACGAAAGATTCAGGCGATCAGCAGCGCGGCGACCAACAACCAGGCAGGAACCTGCCCAAGTTGGCAACGGAAACCGTATAAGGGGCTGTCTGATGCCTGAGCCTCAATCCAAGGGAGGCAGTGTAGAGCGGCGCAGCCCGCTTGCCAAGACGGGCACGGGCTCGCGAGTCCGTTTCCCCGGCAACGTCTCCCGTGGACTGCCCGCTTCCGGCTTATGATGTTTGATTCTCTAACCGGGCAATGAATAGCCTCGAGGTCCGGGTCAAGGGGAAGGGTGCTAATGAGGTTTGATCCTCCAACCGGGTAATGAACGGCCGGGTGGCCCACCTCTTCCAGAGGTGGGTTCACGATTTGGACAACCGATGAGGGTGTGGATGGCATTAACCGCAAACGTCATAGGCCTAAGTTCACTGTGATGGCCGGGTCGCCGCATTCCCGCCCAATTGAGCGAGGTTGTCCCGCACGGCCTCCGGGGAGAAGCTGATCACGATCCAACCATCGGTGACGGCCATGGCCGGCCCCAACAGGCCAAGCTGGAGATACCAGATGCCGTCCGGGTCGTGGCGGATCTGGGGCGTCAGCCGGAAGCGCGCCGGCTGCGTCGAGGGGGCATTGGCGTACGTTTGCCAGGCGCGCATCATGACATCGACGGTTTGCGTGATGGCCGCCCGGTCGCCGTGGGTCTGGATCCAGATAGTGCCCAATAGAGGTATCTTGAGCGGGTGGGGCGGGAAGGTGTGAAAAATGAGATGATCGCCGAGCCTGTCCAGCAGGCCGGTTTCCACGTCGAAGCCGTACTGCTCTTCCAGGCTGGCCCAGCCCTCGCTGAAACGCTGGCGCCGGCCGGCCGACTGGGTACGGAAGTAGGTCTCGCGCGCGCGACGCACGGCCTCGCCCAGGGGGAAGCGGAATGCGGCGAAGCTGTCCGCCCCTTCGGGGATTTGAGCGAGCACTTCGGGAGCGACCACCTCCTTGCCGGTCAGGATTTGATGGTATTCGCCGCCGTGATGGTCGCGGACCAGCAACTCGCTGTGCAGTGCCCGGCCGTCGAAACCGATGGTCATGAGCAGGCGGTCGGCCTGGTCGAGTCTCGCAGCCCGCAACGCGGTGCGGACCATCTGATTCATGACGTTTTCGAGACGCTTCTCGATAGCGGCGAGCGCGACGTAGCCCTCGATGCCGCCGGGCTCAGCCGGAGGCTGCGCCCCGATTGGTGGGCGTGCCTCCGATGGGGGGGGCGCATCTTGCACGCCTGGGGCGGCCGAAGCGCCCGCCCCCTGATTAGCTTGCGGGTCTGAGGCGGACAGGATGCCCGCCCCCCGATTGGCGCGTGTGCTTTGTGGGTTTGAGGCGGGCAAGATGCCCGCCCCCCTGAGGCTGCATCGGAGGTGGGCCTGGGCGTACCAGGGATCATCGCCCAGCCGGGGGGCTTGGCCGGTGATGGCCGCCGCTACGGCGTCAAATGCCCCCTGACCGAAGCCGACCACGAAATAGCCTTGCACGGTTCCCCATTCGCTGACCGCCCAAGCCGGCAGGCGCGCGTCGGTCAGGCGATGGTAGCGCACGCCACCGGCCTCCACGGGCTCAATACGGCCGTTCTGGGCGTCGGTGTAGGTGGCGAGCAAGTCGCGCACGCGCCGATCCAGCTCAGTGGCGATGCCTTCCTGATCGACCACCAGCGCGCTCTTCATGTCGTTGAGGCGATAGCTGCCGGGGCCGAGCTTCCGGGCGGTGATGTCCATCAGGACCAGCGCGTGCGGCCGGCGGGTCAGGAGCGGCAGCGTGCCGATGACGTCGGCCACGATGCGGCCCTGCTGAGGGAGCAGGCCCATGGTCTTGAGCGTGACCAGCCACCGGCCGATACCCTCGATGGCCCCGCCACCTGAAGGGTCGGCCATTTCCGCGGAGGGACGGCTGAAGTAGACGAGCAGGGCGTCGGCTGGAACCGTCGCCTCGATCGGCAGCGGTGCGGCCGTCAGCGTGGCCGGCAGCAGGGTGACTGTCAGCGTGGCCGACAGCAGGGCGAACAGAAACGTCATGGCGCGCAGTGCGGTCATACCGGGTTACTTCTCAGAGGTGGCCAGGGGCGAAAGTGGGAACGTGAGAATGTGAGAACGTGGGAACACGCCAACGTGAGAACGTCGGAATGTACGCATGTGCCAACGTGGGAACGCGGAACGTAACAACGTAAGATCGTTGCAACGTGCCAACGTGAGAACGTCGCAACGTGCCAACATCGGAACGTGCCACATGAGAAAGCGGGAGCTCGGCCTGCCCACTAGCGTTCCCTTCTCGTGTCCCAATTGCCAATGTCATCTTCGCTTTCCTTGCCATCAGGGCCGAGGCTGAAGAGATCAAAGCCGGCCCTTGACCTGTCGCCGGGATACTTGTACTGCAGTTCGTTGCTCCAGGGATCTTCCAACGCGGAAGGCTGCAGATAGGGCTCATTTCCATATTTGGCCTGCTCCTGTTCGTCGTCCGGCACCTTGACCAGTTCTTCCAAAGATTGGGGATATCTGCCCATGTTCATGCGGAAGAGCTTGATCATGGTTGCCACTTTGCCATTATCAGCGACCATGGTCCTGGCCAAAGCCTCTTTGGAGTTCCTGATTGGTGCGCGGCGCCTGCCTCCGAGAGGAGCGTTCGATCCTTGTTCCGCCTCGTTGCCGTCCTGGCCGTCTGAAGCCTCTTCGATTCGCTCCTTGGTGGCTTTGAGTCCCTCCTCAAACTCGTCCATCGGTATCCACCTGACACTCCCATCGAGAAACGCGACGTTCAGCCCTTCGCTGGTATCGTGCACATCGGGATCCTCGTAGGCGATGATGTTGCGCGGATCCATGGTGTTCACCTGGCCCGGGACGTAGACGTACGAGATTTCCGCCGGGGATAGGTCGCGCGGCGACTTCAGTTGCTTTTCCTCCAGGTAGGCTCTTTTGCCGCCTTCGGTGAGAGTTTGCAGGTCCGGCGGAAGTTTGCCTCGATTCCCTTCGGCGTAGACCAGGCAGGCCCGGGCAATCCCGCTGAGATTCGCCTCGCTGACGGTTCGTTTGGCGAGTTCGCGGGCCCGGGCCAGTGACGGCAGCATGATCGACATCATCATCGAACTCGCGAACACGCTGCTGGCCGCGCTGGCGACCGGGATCGGGACAGCCCCGTGGGATACGGTCAGCACGCCGTCTTTGGTCGTCGTGGTTACGCTGACGTTGCCGAACAGGTGCCGGGTCAGGGCCTTCGAACTGGGCAGCAGGCTGGCGTCGAGCGGAATATCCTCGCCCTGGGCCATGTTCATCAGGGCCGTGCCCAGCGGCACCACGATCGAGTAGAGGAACCGCACGCCGTCGCGGGTGTCGGTGTAACTGATGGATGAGAACTCCGAAGGCATCTGTTTGCGGCCGCGCTGGAAATCGGGGTTGTCCAGCAGGGTGGGGCCTGGATTCGTCAGGTTATCGATACCCATACGGACCATCTGCGGGTAGAACCCCATGACACAGCGGTTGCCCACCATGGCCCACGCCGGGGCCAGGGGGATGGGGAGGTTGGCCGTATTTACGTAGCGGATCGTGTGCTCGCGATAGGGCTCTTCACGGATGGTGATGGGGTATTCGTCGCCGATCGCGCCGGAAATGGCCTGCGCGATTCGGTCCAGCGATTCGTCGAGCTTGTTACCGTCGCGCAGTTCAGCCACGGCCACGATCCCGGTGAACCAGAGACCGCCGTGTTCGGGGGCGTCGTAGATGGCCCAGGTGTCGGCAAACGAGCTGAGCAGGTCCTGCTCGATGCGGACGCCGATCTGCTCCTCGAAGTTGGCGACCATGGGCATCACCATCTCGGATGCGTCGGGTGCGACGGCCTTGAAGGCCGAGACCAGCGCGCGATAGCCGGCGGCCAGGTCGAAATTGGTGACGCTGGCAAAGGACACGTCGCGGGGCACAACCTTGAGGTCCTCCTCGGTCAGCGGTTTCTCGACAAGCAGCGCGCCCACGCCGTCACCGAGACCGGGAGCGTGCAGGAAGGTGGTGGTGGTGAAACCGCCCGCATCCGGCCGCATGGCCACGGAGAAGGATTGCATGGTGCCCAGGCCGAGGTTGTCCAGCAGCTTCTGCACGCCGCCGGGCTCGCCCAGGATCGGAATCTGGCCGGCCGCGAACAGCGGCTGGAACTTATCGAGCGTCTCGACGATGCCCCGGATGTCGAGGAAGAACACCGGCGAGACCGGGGAGGCGCCGGTGGCTTTCATGGCCGCGACGAAACGTTCGCTGTCAGTCAAAGTCTTCGCCTCGGCGGCTTCCCAATGAGCGGAGAACTTCGTGCCGATACTGATCACCAGGTCGTCGCCGAGCACGCCGTAACGCAACGGTAGTTCGACCTCCGGCACTTTGACCTCTTGCAGGGTGGCCGGGCCGACCTTGACCTCGGCAGGGTCATAGTCCGGACCGAGGATGACCTTGAGGACCGTATCCACGGCGGCGGCCAGTTTCCTGGCCTCGGCCTTCGCGCGGATGACCATGGCCACGTCCACCTTGAGCCCCTCGGGCGTCATCTCCACGCCGGCAAAGCCCAGGGCGGTTGGATATCGCCATGCCGCCGACAAGAGGTCGATCGTCAGCTCGTAGGCCTGGCCGGAGGAGTTCTGGCCGAGCTCCTCCCGGCTGAGGCGATCGATGGTCGGCCAGATCTCCTGGTTCCAGCGCGCGCGAAACCGCTTGATCTCCGGTTCGGCCATGAGCCGGCCCCAGGCCGTGTCTTTTGCTGCATCGCCGAGCGCGTCAGCCCCCGGCCATGCCACGTAGAGCAGCGTGTCGGCGGGCATGGTGTCGCTGAGTTCGGCGGCCGGTGCGATAGCTGCCCAGCCGCATGAGAAGCTGATCGTCAGAAGGACGTAACGGGCTGTACGCGTCATGGGACACACCTTTCAGACGGACCTCTTCGGAGAAACCACCAATACCTCTATTCGCGTCGGGCCTGCGTTGCCTTACAGGCGGGTTGGTCGCAGGTGGCAGGCCCGAGTTGCTCCCGGTGTTCTCTGGGAGAGCGCGGCATGATCCCTGGTTTGGGGACCGTTGCAGCGCCGAAGCGGGGGGCGGGCATCCTGTCCTCCTTGGAAGGCGGGCAGGATGCCCGCCCCCCCCGATCCATGCCTATGCCAGGGCGGCGCGCACGGCCGCGATGACCTGTTCGCGGACCTCGTCGAGGCTGCCCTGGATGCGCGCCCCGGCCGCCCGTCGGTGACCACCGCCACCGAACTGCTTCGCAATGGCCGCCACGTCCACGTCCCGGCCGGCAATCTCCGGCGAGCGGCTGCGAAAATTGACCCGGATCACTCCGCCCTCCATCTCGCTCAACAACACGGACACCATGACCGAACCGATGACCAGCGGCTCGTTGACCAGGTCTTCGGCGTCGCTGGCCTGGGCATCGGACAGCAGGAACATCGGCTGCGTGAGCCACATCAGGGCCAGGGCGCCGCCATCGATGAGGCGCAGGGTATCCAGCGCCTCGCGCAGAAGCCGCAATCGAGCGGGGCGGTGGCCTTCGTACAGGCGCGCGTACATGACATCGGGCCGCACGCCCGCGTCGATGAGCTCACCGGCCGCCTGGAGGGTTCGTCCGTCCACGCTGGGGAATCGGAACCAGCCGGTGTCCGTGGCCAGGCCCGCAAAGAGTGCCTCCCGGGCCGGCCTGTCCAGTTCCCAGCCCATCCGCCTGGCCCACTCGTACAACAGGCCGCAGGCCGAGGAGGAGGTCTCGTCGATAAGGGCCACCAGCTCTGTTGACTGGCCGGTGATGTCTTCGCGGGTCGGATGGTGGTCCACCACGATCTTGGGCAGACGCGTGGCCTTCAGGAAGGCGGCGGCAGGTTCAAGCTGATTCCAGGTGCAGGTGTCGAGGATCACGATGCCGTCGAATTGGGCATCGATGACAGATGGATCAGCCGGATCGGAAGGCGGACAAGATGTCTGCCCCCCTGAGGGGGGCCAGCGGGTCAGCCCGCAAGCATCGGTCAGGAACGTGTAGCGGGGCGGCGGGTCGCCGTGCAGACAGGCCTCGGCCTGGCGGCCCTGAAGCTCGATGATCCGCTTCATGGCCCCGATGGCCCCGAGAGCGTCGCCGTCCGGACGGTCATGCGTAAGGATCAGAGTACGGTTCCATGCCCCCAGCATTCGCCCGGCCTTTTGCATCAGCGCATCATCCATATTTCCACCTGTCAACATTGCGATCTACGTGCGAACGCGACCGGGCTCGTCCGTGCGGAGCATCGGGCGTTCAGTATATCCCCCGTAGTTTTATCCTCAATGGTGGGGACCTCTATGAAATTGCAGTGTCTGGTATCCAATTTCATTGTTCGCTGGCTCAAGGACGGGTTAGAATATCGGCAATGGAAACCCCCATCCGCATCGCGTTTATCTGTACGGGCAATGCCTGCCGTTCGCAAATGGCTGAAGCCATTATGCGGCAGGTGCTGGGGCCGCGTTTTCAGGTGGTCAGCGCCGGCTCGAACCCGGCAGGCTACATTCACCCCCTGGCCATAGCCACGCTGAAGGCCATGGATGTTCCCATGGAGGGGCAGTATTCGAAGAGCTGGGACGAGATCGCCCGGGACCGGCTGGATATTGTTATCACGCTTTGCGACCATGCCGCCGGACAAGCCTGCCCGCAGTGGATTGGTCAGCCCACGACCGCCCATTGGAGTCTGCCGGACCCTTCATTTCACCCTGGAACCGAGGGCGACCGTTCGGCCTTCGCTCGGGGCGTGGCCGAGACCATTCGAAGGCGGGCCGAACAACTAGCCCGCTTGCCCCTGGAGACGATGAGCCCGGATGAACTGCGGGCCGAACTCCAACGATTGGCTACCGTCTGGTGACGGGGCGTCGTCAGCCGCTGTTGCGGCCCTGTGGTCGGCTGGAAAAACGCTTTACGATTTCCGTTTCGGGCATCTGTTCGGAACCCACGGCGCAAGCGCGTGAGGTCGGTGCTTTTTTGTCCAGCCGTCACCTGCCCGGAGGGCTCCAAACACTTCCACCAGTTGCGTCACCGATCTTCGGCCCGCGGGCGAGGCTCTGGCCTCTGGCATTCTGAAAGGGCCTTGTTAGGATAGGAACCACTTGCAGGTGATTGCGGAATGACCGGCCATTGGTCTGGCCGGGCGGGCCGATCCGGAGTCGCGGCCCCGATCTCCGCGTGCCTGCCTACACACCCTTTCTCAGGAGGCTGCCATGGCTGCCGGAGATCTGCCCGCTTATTTGACGTCAACAAAGCCGAACCCGCTGAGCAATCGGGCGCCCTGGTACAAGAACACCGCCCAGGCGTTCGCGGGGATTTTCCTATGGTTCGCGTTTTACGATCAGTTGGCCGGTACGCAGGCTGCCCCGGGGACCCTGGCGATGGGCGGCTTGGGCGCCGCTTTGCTGGGCCTGCTTGCGGCGGGGCTCATCTGCCATTTCCTGTTTTATCTGGTTCCCGGCATGCTGGGCATGAAGACAGGGTACCCGCTCTACATCGTGGGCACGAGCACGTTCGGCACCAAGGGCGGCTACTTCCTGCCGGGCATCTTCATGGGCCTGCTGCAGATCGGCTGGTACAGCGTGGCGACCTACTATGCCACCAAGCTGGTGCTGGCCGGTTTCGGCCTGAGTGACCCGCACGACAACACCCTTTTCGGTCCGCCGCCGCCAGGCGGTCAGAACGCGTTCAGCCTGGTGTTTGTGGTCATGGCGGTCATCTGGGGCTACCTGTTTGCCTTTCTGGGCGGCATGGGGGTCGGCATGGTGGCCCGGGTGGCGACGTATTTCCCGATCGTACCCATCGTGTTGCTGATCCTTGCGGCGGCCATGGGGGCCAAGCATCTGGGCAACTTCGACCGTGAGCAGGTCGCGCGGAACAGCGTTGCCGCCCAGGCGGTCATCGACGCGGCGGTGAACAAAGCGATGGACCAGGCCAGGGCCGAGGGCAAGAACGAAGCCGAAATCAAAGCCGCCGGTGAGAAGGTGGCCGGCGAGATGAGCAAGGCGCCGGTCGACCCGACAGCGCTTCAGCAAGCCTCAATCGGCGAAAAGGGCCAGGCGCTGGTCAACGGCCTCAAACTGGCCGGATTCCTGCTCATGATCCAGCTTGTGGTCGGCTTCACGGCTACGGCCGCGGCATGTGGGGCAGACTTCTGCAGTGCTAATCGCAATGCGGACGACGTTCAGAAGGGTGGCCTGGTGGGCATTACCCTGGCGATTCTCTTTGCCGGCGGGCTGGCCATGATCGCTGTGGCCGGCGCCCAAGGCGCACTCAATGCGGGAATTGAAAACGGCACAGTGAAGTACGGCCAGTTGACCAACTGGACCTTCCAGGGGGCTCTGGGCGTACTCAATCCGAAGCTCGGCGGGCAGATCATGCCGATTCTCTTCGCCCTGGGTTCGGTTGCGTCGGCCTGCTTCTGCTCGTTCATCATCGGCAACAGTCTCTCCACCATGCTGGCCAAGCCGAAGGCAAGAGTGCCCATCACCATGGCCGGTGCCACCATCGGCATCGTGCTGGCGGCGCTGGGCGTAGCCGGCAACCTGGCAGGGTTCTTCGGTCTGATCGGCGCTTCCTTCGGGCCGGTGATCGGGGCGATGGTTGCCGATTACTTGCTCAGCGGCCGGAAGTGGGCCGGCCCGCGCGAGGGTGTCAGTATCCCCGGCTATGCCGCGTGGTTGGTGGGCTTCGTGGTGGGCATTTCCAACAATAGCTTCCTCTTTGGCGACAACCCGCCGGTGCCGGGCTGGTTCCCGACGGGCGTGGCCTCGCTGATCGTCGGCTTCATCGTGTATGCCGTTCTGGCCAAGGCCGGTCTGGAGGGTCGCACTATCCTGCTGCCGACAGCCAATGCTGAGGCGGTGGCCGCCACGACGGGCGAGCCCGCCGGCGGCGAGGTGACGGCGAATCAATAGGCTCCCACGCGGGCGAAGATACACGGCGGGTTCCGTCCTGGCGGGCGGAACCCGCTTTGCGTTGGAAGCCGGCGTGGCTACACTAGAGCCCTTTACAAACGGGCATAGAGCATTGATGACCCAAGGTAACGGCCGGACTCCGTACCGGCCGTTGGGCCCCGTGATTGGCCGGTATGGAGCCCGGCCGCTACGCCCGATAAGCATGCTCCAGCGACCCCGCTGGAGATAGAAACACCTATGATTGAAGAACTTACAGACGAACTCCGAAAAGTGAACGAGGAGGCCCAGCGGCTCATAGCGGCCGCCAAATCCGTGGATGAGCTGCGGGTGGCCGAGAGCCGTTTGACCGGCAAGCAGGGCTCATTGGGCAAGCTGCTGGGGTCGATAGGAAAATTCCCGCCGGAGCAACGCGGCGCGGTCGGCAAGGAGATCAACCAGGCCAAGGCGGCCATTGTTGAGCAGTTTGCCGCTGCCCGGGCCCGGCTGGAGCAAACGGCCGACAAGGCCGCGGCCACCGCCGCCCAGACGTATGATCCGACCCTGCCCGGCCCGGTCGTTCCGCGCGGCAGCGTCCATCCGGTGACGGCCGTTCAGTGGGAGGTTGAAGACATCCTCTCCCGCCTGGGATTCGTAGTCGTCGGCGGGCCGGAGATGGAGACCGAGTACTACAACTTCGAGGCCCTGAACATCCCGGCCATGCACCCGGCCCGTGACATGCAGGACACCTTCTGGCTGGATAACGGCCGGCTGCTGCGCACGCATACCTCGCCATGCCAGGTGCGGGCCATGGAGCGGCTGAGTGCGCCGTTGCGGATTATTTCCCCCGGCCGGTGCTTCCGCTACGAGACCGAGGACGCCTCGCACGCGAATACGTTCTTCCAGCTCGAAGGGCTTATGATCGACCGGAACATCTCCATTGCCAACCTCATCGCGGTGATGAAGCTGGTGCTGGAGCAGGTCTTTCATCGTGACGTGAAGGTGCGCCTGCGGCCGGGCTTTTTCCCCTTCGTCGAGCCGGGTTTTGAACTGGACATGAGCTGCGCGATCTGCGGCGGGAGCGGTTGCCCGACGTGCAAGCGGAGCGGCTGGGTGGAGATCCTGCCGTGCGGGATGGTGCATCCGAACGTGCTGCGCTTCGGCGGGATCGATTCGCGTGAATATACCGGCTTCGCTTTCGGCCTGGGGCTGACCCGCCTGGCGATGATGAAGTACGGGGTGCGAGATATCCGGGCCCTCAACGCGGGCGATCTGCGCGCCATCATACGGCCGGAACGCAGGAACGGCCGGGCGATCATCGCGAAGGATTAGGGATGTGAGCGCAAGCGCGTCCGTTGTCGCGGTTCCAGACCGTCTCCCGCGGGAGGTCACTGCTTCAGTTTACTGCGGCGCGGTTGCGGCTCTGATCCTCCTGGTCGTCGCTTTCGTCCTGTTCCGGGCGTGGGTTGCGGACGACGCGTTTATCACCTTTCGACACGTCACCAATCTGCTGGCCGGGCACGGTCCCGTGTTTAATCCCGGGGAGCGGGTGCAGGCGTTCAGTCATCCACTCTGGTTTTTGCTGCTGGCCGCCGCCGGCAGTGTCTTCGATGTGTACGGCTGGGCGGTGGCGCTGGGGCTTGTGCTGACCGTCGCGTTACTGGGCGTCCAGGCTTGGCTGCTGCGGAACGAGCCACACGGGTTGCTCCGGTTCGAATTCATCGCGCTGCTGCTGCTCAGTTCGAAAACATTCGTCGAGTTCCAGACCTCCGGGCTGGAAAGCTCATTGGTCGCACTTCTCGTTGGCTGGCTGTGGGCAATAGTTGCCGCGCGCGGCCTGACCGGCCAGGCGACGCCGTTAACCGCTTCGGCCTGGTTGTGCGGGTTGCTGGTACTGACCCGGCCGGACCTGGTCTTTCTGTGCGGGCCGGTCATGGTGTACGTTCTGGCTCACGCGCTGTTCAGGGTGCGTACTTCAACCCAGATGGCGCACCAGTCCGATAGCGGCGACACACGAGTTTTGGAAGGCACGGTTCAGGACCGGCGCCGGTGGCTTGGGGCGGCCTCGGCCTTGCTGCCGGTCCTGGGCTGGTACGGTTTCGCGACCATCTACTACGGCACGCCGCTGCCGAACACGGCCTACGCGAAGACGACCTTCGACCTGTCGGTGGCGGTGCCGATCGGGTTGCGTTACGTGTTGGACTATCTCCGCCATGAGCCCATTCAGGCGTTGTTGATTGGCGCGGTATCCGTGGGCGGGATGGCCTTCGGACTCGTCGGCCGGTTGCACGGTCGTCGCGGAGCGGCCGTCGTCGGGTGGCTTGCCCTGGGCATCACCTGCCATCTCGCTTACGTGGTGAGCATCGGCGGCGATTTTATGCGCGGAAGATTTATCCAGCCGGCCCTGGTGGCGTCGGTGGTGCTGGCCGGCTGGATGGTGGTGATGCTCCTGCCGGCCGGGCGTTTTTCGCCTCGCTGGGTGATGGCGGCCATCGGGCTGAGCAGCGTGGTATTCGTGTTGATGCAAGTCGGCCTGCCAGGAGGGCCGGCCTCTCTCGCCTATGGCCGGGATGATCTGCTGGCCGCCATGCTTCTGTGGCCGACGGCAACGGCGTTCGGGTTAGGCGCTTACGCTCTATGCGCGTTGCTGTTGTGGGGATGGATGGCCAGGAGAGCCGGCCGGTCCGCGGCGCTGGTGTTTGTGGCGCTGGCGGTGGCGGCGGCGATTCTGTTGATTGAGCTCAGAGGATCATGGCAGCCGTCATGGGCAGCGATGGGGGGGCTGGCCGGGCTCAGTCTGTGGCTGGCCGCAAGCTGCGCGGGCGGACTGGCTCGCCGGGGATTGCGTGCCCCGGGCGTGCACCTGGCGGGGGGCGCGTTTGCCGTCGCTCTTGCCCTCGGCGGTGTTCCGCGCTTCAGCGAGAGCGTCGAAGCTGCGATCGCCGACGAACCGTCCTTTTATCGGGTCCAGGGGTGGCACAACCCGTTCGTCCACCACACGGAGGCGCTGCCCAGGGTGGCCCATTCCTGGCATCGCATCGGCGTGGCGGCGCGCCGGTATTCGGAGCGTTACGGCCCGGTCACGATGGCCTGCGAATCCATGGGGATCATCTCGTATTATGCCGGGCCGAACGTTCGAATTGTTGATTTATACGGGCTCGCCGATCCGTACCTGGCCCGTGGTCCTGCGCCGCCGCATTGCCGGACGGGACACATCCATTTCCTGGTTCCTGCCGGCTACCTGGAAGATCGCGAAGTAATCAATTGCCTGCCGGATTGGTTCGACCGGCTGGAGCGGATGGACCCCGGGTTGCGGGCTGAGGCCGCCGGCCTGCGGGCGCAGGCCGCCTGGGCGGGGACTCCCGAGGAGCACAGATGGCGGCAGATGCAGCTCATCGTCTCCGGTCCGCTGCTTTCACGAGAACGGCTGAAGGGCCTGCCGCGGTACTGGTTGCCCGAACGTCCGTTCCCTGCTGACTTTACGGAAAGCAACCGCATCCGGGAGCGCGTGTCGCTGCCGTGGTGGTAAGCTTGAAAGATGCGCCGGCATCTCTACACTGGAATAGGGTGCTGATATGACCACCATTGCCGCAGACCAGGCAAAAAACGAGTTTGAGACGCTACTGAGCCGCGCGGCTCAAGGCGAGGAGTTTACCATTACGGCTGACGGAACGCCCGTGGCCAGGCTGGTGCCGGTTCTGCCGACCCCCTCTGTCCCGGAGTCAGCAGGCGAATCGATGACTCTCCGAGAGCTTCAGGAATTGCGGGAGAAGGCGCCCTTGCATGCCTCTCAAGACGTTGCTTCGGCGATTGACCGCATCCGGGAATTGCGCAAGGGGAATCGTTTGGGACGGGATCTTTCCATTCGGCAGTTGATCGATGAAGGGCGGAGGTTTTGAGTAAGTTCGTTCTTGACTGCTCCGTAGCCGTGGCATGGCATTTTGAAGACGAGCCAGAACCCTATGCGGATCGCGTTCTGGATGCGCTCAAGGTGCAGCGTGCGTACGTGCCAGTCTTGTTTTTTTACGAGGTGGCCAACGCACTCCTCGTTGCCGAGCGAAAGGGCAGAACGACCGCTTCAAAGGCAGACGCCTTCTTTTCCGAATTCGCCACTTTGCCGCTGGAGATCGATTCAGAATTGCCGCTGGTCTCCGGGCCTCGCACGATGGCGCTGGCTCGCAACCACCATTTGGCAGCCTATGATGCTACCTATCTTGAACTAGCCAAACGCTACGGTTTGCCCTTGGCTACCCTCGACCAGGCGCTTCGCAAGGCTGCGCCTGAGGCCGGGGTCTCCATTCTGTTTGAATCCTGAGGTACCACAGTGCTGATTTCCCTGAATTGGCTTCGTGACTTTGTTGATATTCCCAAAGACGTTGATCCGCGCTCCTTGGGCGAGCGGTTTACCACCACGACCGCCGAAATCGAAGGTATCGAGCATGTTCAATGTTCGGCCTCCGGGCTGATTGCCGCCGAGGTGAAATCCGTTCAGCGCCGGTCGGGCGAAGGCTGGCAATATGCCGTGCGCCTGAACCTCGGCAGCGGCAAAGTCGACACCATCACCATCGCCGAAGGGCTCAAGCCCGGCGACCGCGTGATCTTCGCGCCGGTGGGGGCGACGTTGCCGGGTGTCGGCCAGGTGGGCGAGAAGACCCTGGCTCCCGGCGTGACCAGCCAGGGCATGATCGTGCCTGGCGACGCCCTGGGCCTGCCCACGGTCGGTCAGCGGGCCATGTGGCTGCCGCCGAGCGTCCAGCCCGGCACGCCCATCGACATGACCCTGTTCGACGACTGGCTTGTCGAGATCGACAACAAGTCCATTACCAACCGTCCGGACCTGTGGGGCCACTACGGCGTGGCTCGCGAAGTGGCGGCCATGCTCAACCTGCCGCTCCGGCCGTACCCGGTCGTGCCGGTGGCGGAATTGGCCGAACTCGACCTGCCCGAGATCCCCATCGTGATCGAAGACCCGGCCAAGTGCCCGCGGTACAGCGCCCTCAGATTCACCGGCGTGAAATCACAGCCGGCGCCACTCTGGATGCAGGTCCGGCTGGCCCACGTGGGCATGCGGCCCATCGATATTCTCGTCGATCTGACCAACTACATCATGGCCGAATTGGGCCAGCCCATGCACGCCTTTGACGGCGGCCGGCTCGACCGCATCGAGGTAGCGATGGCCGCGCCGGGCGAAGTCTTCACCACGCTGGACGGGGTGAAACGCACGATGCCCGAAGGCACGTTGATGATCCAGTCGCAGGGCAAGTCCGTGGCCATTGCCGGCATTATGGGTGGGGCCGAGACCGAGGTGAGCCCGACCACAACCGAGCTGCTGCTGGAAAGCGCGAACTTCGAGCCGGCCACCATTCGCCGGGCGGCGACGGCCATGGGTCATCGCACCGACGCCAGCGCCCGCTTCGAGAAGTCACTCGATCCGCAAAACACCGTGCTGGCCATCCAGCGGTTCGTGCAACTCGCCCGGCCGGAACTGCCGGAGATGCGGTTCACCAGCCGGCTCTCCGACCTGTTCCCGAATCCGCCTGAGCCGGTGGTGATCACCGTGGATCCGAACTTCGTGGCCCGCTACATCGGCCGGGCCGTCCCGGTGGAGGAGATCAAGCGCATCCTGACCGCCCTGGAGTTCACCGTCAGCGAACGCGATGGCGTGCTCGATGTGCGCGTGCCGACCTTCCGCGCGACGAAGGATGTCACCATCGAGGCCGACGTCATCGAGGAAATCTCCCGCTTCATCGGCTATGGTTCCATTGCTCCGGAACTGCCCACCGTCACCGTCCGCTACGCCGAGCCCGACACCATGGTGGACCTGCAGCGGCGGACGCTTTCGCTGTTGACCGGCGGCATGACCTACGCGGAGGTGCACCGCTACGTCTGGTTTGACGACGACTGGCTTCGGCGGCTGGGCTTTGAACCGGGCCCGACCGTCACCCTCCGCAACCCGGCCGCCGCGAACATGGCGCGTCTGCGGACGACGTTGGTGCCCGGATTGCTGGCTGCCGTCGATCTCAATCGCCACTACGCCGAACGCTTCGAGCTGGTAGAGGTGGGGAGCGTCTTTCCGCCGGAGGCCGTCAACCAGGCAGGCTCTATCGGCGAGTTCCGGCACCTGGGTATGGTGCTGGTGACGCCGGGGCGCAAGGCGGCGGTGGAAGACGAACTGCTCCGCCGGCTCAAGACCGACGTCGAGACCTGGGCCATGCAGACGCTCAATGCCCACGTGCGCTTCGCGGTGGCCGAGAAGACGGTCGGGCCGTGGGAGCAGGGGCCCAAGACGGCCCTGGTGCTGATCGACGAGAAGCCGGTGGGGCGATTGACGGCTGTGCCGGCCGCGTGCAAGCGCGCCATCGACGAACATCTCACCGCGTGGTCCATCGCCCTGGCCGAGATCAATCTGTCGGCCGTGGCGGAGTTGCCCGTGCACGAGAAGAAGCTGGTTCCCATTCCGGAGTTTCCGCGGGTGGACGTGGACTTCTCCGTGCTGGTTCCGGCCGCCCGGCGCTACCGTGAAATCGAGCAGGCACTGGCCGGCTATGACCATCCGCTGCTGCGCCGGCTGGCGTTTGTAGACAGCTACGAGGGCGGATCGGTGCCGGCCGGACAGCGAAGCCTGACCTTCCGGGCCACCATCGCCGACCCCACGCGGACGCTCAAAGACCAGGACATCAAGAGCTTCCGCGAGCATTTCATTGCGTTCCTGGTCCGCGAGGGCATGACCCTGCGGGCCTGATGAGCGGGGCGCGATGACGGCATCGCTGGGCTGGCCTTGGGGCCTGGTTCCCGGGGATAACCCTTCCCGCGACTTTCGTTTCAGTGTAATCTGAAATGACCGTGCGCGATCTTGCGACCGCCACTGACGCAGGGCGCCAGATTGCTTCAGAGGGTGCGGGCGACCAGGTCGGGAATCCGAACGTGCGCTGCGCTCGGCCAGACCCGGTCTTCGCACTGCCACCCTGAAAAGGGCGGGCGTCCCAGCCTTGGCCTGCCGGCACACCATCGCGCACGGGGATGGAAGCGCGGCACACATCGGCCTCGTGCGCGCCTATTGTTTAGCGGGCATTGTTGAGCGGGCACGTTCTTTGACGAAGGGAAGAGGATATGCATTCGGTTCACACACGAAGCGCCTGTTTCTCGCTACCCTGGCTGGTCGCGGCCCTGTTGCTTGGCGGAATGCTGACCCCACCCGCTTTCGCTCAGCGCGAGGTCCGTCAGCCGCGGCTGGTGCTGGTCCTGGTGGTGGATCAGTTGCGGGCTGACTTTCTCACCCGCTATCGCGATCACTTCGGCAACAATGGCTTTCGCCGGTTGATGGACAACGGCGCGCATTTTGCGAACGCCCATTTCTCCTTCGGGGCTCCCTCCACGGCCGCCGGCCATGCCACCATCGCCACCGGACGGTTGCCGCGCCAGCATGGCGTGGTGGACAACCAATGGCTCCAGGGGCAGGTTAACCCCGCCCTGAGATCGGCGTTTTTCGATCCCGAGGCCAGGATCCTGGTGGGGCCCGGTGGGCGCACTGAGGGCCGCTCGCCGCGCAACCTGATCGGCGCCACCCTGGGCGATCAGTTGAAGCTGACCAACCGCGCCGCGCGCGTGTTCTCCATTTCGCTCAAGGACCGTGCCGCCATCGCCCTGGGCGGTAAGAACCCCGACGGCGCGTTCTGGTGGGACCTGAACACGGGCCACTTCGTCACCAGCAACTACTACATGGCCGAGATGCCCGCCTACGTGCGGGACTTCAACTCGAACCGATGGGCCGACCGCTTTACCAATAATCGGTGGGACCGGCTGCTGGCGCAGAGCGCCTATGCACTCCTCCAGCCGCTCGACCCGGCTTGGATGACGCAGACGGAAGGGCTGGGGCCGGCTTTCCCGCACGCTATTCCGCGCGTGACCGGCGCGCCCACCCGGGAGTATTACACCGCCGTCATGCACACGCCCTTCGGCAATGAGGTGGTGCTGGAGCTGGCCCGCCGCGTACTCGTCTCCGAACGGCTGGGAACGGACGATGCCACCGATCTGCTGTGCGTGAGCCTGTCTTCCTTCGACGCGGCCGGCCACCTGTTCGGGCCGGACAGCGCGGAAATGATGGATTTCACCGTGCGCACCGACCGGCAGATCGGCGCGTTCCTGGATGCGGTGGACCGGGCCGTCGGGTTGAACCGCTGCATTGTGGTGCTGACCGCCGATCACGGCGTCACGACCGCTCCGCGTCTGGCGGCGACCGTCGGCCTGAACGGCGGTCGAATCGACCTCACCGCCGTCATCAAGAATCTCAATGAGAAGTTGTCCGGTGTCGCCAGCCTTCCCGACAGGCACGCTCATATCATCGCCGCTTCCGTCCCGTGGCTCTTTTGGGATCCCGCTGTCATGGCCCTTGAGCAGGAGCAGCGCGTCAAGTTGCTGGCCGCCGCCCAACAGCGGCTGCGCGCGATCGATGGGGTCTCCGATGTCTTTACGGTGACGGACCTGGACGGGCCGGCGCCCATGCCGTCGGACGTGTCTCGCTACCTGGCATGGCGTTCGTACTTCCCCGGCCGGGCCGGCGAATTGTACATGCAATTAGCGCCCTACTGGAATACCCGGGAGGGCGACTTTGCCGGGCACAATTCCGGCTACAATCACGACCGGCACGTGCCCATCGTCATTATGGGCGGGCTGGTCCGCCCGGGGCGTTACTTCACCGAGGCCGATCCGGCGGATATCCCCGTGACCCTGGCCGCCATGCTGGGAATCGAGCCGCCGCTGGGGGCGGTGGGACGGGTGTTGGCGGAGGCGTTCGATCCGGCGGAATTTGTGCGGTAGAGGTCGTTGCGTGGAAGTGAGAAGTGAGAGGTGAGCAGTGAGAATGCGGGTTGTCTGCTGGTTGGGTCTGGTCGCGTTTTGTCCTTGTCTCCTACTGGCGGTTGAACCGGATGGGGCGGCCGGGGTGGTGACGGTGACGCCGGAGGATACGGGTGCGGCGCTGATCAATCCCTCCATGGGGTGGACCATGCACTTCTACTCCAATGTCCCGAAGAACTATGGCTCCAAGCTGGCCCCCAGCGATACGGTGGATGATTTCCCCGGCCTCTCGACGGTCTATCTGCGCGTGCCCTGGGCCTTCATCGAGCCGGAGGAAGGGAAATTCAACTGGGCGCTGCTGGATACGCCTGCACAGCGGTGGATCGCCAAAGGCAAGTACGTGGCCATGCGGATCACCTGCTCCGAAAACTGGATCCGGTTCGCCACGCCGGAGTGGGTCAAGAACGCCGGGGCCAAAGGCGTGTTCTACAACTTTGGGCAGGGGCCGGCGGAGAACGGCGCATGCTGGGACCCGGACTATCTCGACCCTGTTTTCCTGGAGAAGCTCGACCGCCTGCTGGCGGCACTGGCCGCGCGCTATGAGGGCAACCCGAACGTGGCGTTTATAGACGTAGGGACGTTCGGGCTGTGGGGCGAGGGCCATGCGCACATGAGCAGCCAGGTGCCTGAAGAACGCATCCCGGAGATCGTCGCGAAGCACATCGAGCTGCATCGCAAACATTTCAAGACCACGTTGCTGTGCATCAGCGATGACGTGGTGGGGCACGACCGGCCGGGCAAGCGCTTTCCGATCACCGACGCGGCCCTGGAACAAGGCGTGAGCCTGCGCGATGACAGCATCATGGTGCAACCGCCGCCGCGTTCGTGGTATCACGCCGAGTTGGCCCAGATGTTCTGGCCGAAGCTGCCGGTGATCCTCGAACACGAGCACTACGGCGGATCGAAGCAGCGCCAGGCGTGGGGCGACGGCTCGCTGCTGGTCAAGGCGGTGGAGGATTACCACGCGAGCTTCATGTCCATCCACTGGTGGCCGCGGGTGCTGCTGGAAGAGAATCGGGCGGTGATCGAGAAGATCAATCGGCGGATAGGTTATCGCCTGGTGCCCCGGCGGGTGAGCTGGCCGGCGACGGTGAAGATCGGACAGCGCTTTGAGGTGACCTCCGACTGGGCCAACGCCGGCGTGGCGCCTTGTTATCCGGGCGGTTACATGGCCCTGACGCTGAAAGATGCGGACGGGGGCCTGGTGGCGGTGCTGGTGGAAGACGGGTTCAACATGCGCGATCTGGCCGTCGGGCCGCCGGGCCAGGCGCCGACGCGGACGCTCAAGTCATCATTCGTGGCCGGCCTCATCGCGCCGACAACGCGGGCGGGAACGTACGATGTGTACCTGTCGGTGGGAGCACGTGACGGCACGCCCCGGATCGCGCTGCCGCTGGAGGGGGATGACGGGCAGCGGCGATACAAGCTGGGCAGCGTGCGGTTGGTGGAGTAAATACCCTCCATTCGGTATGAGTCCGGCGGGGATCGCAAGGCGGCACATCGCTGTGTCGACGGACCGTCACGTGCGGCTGTGGCAATTCTTTGTGGCGGGGGCGCGGGACCGTTAAGGGCGTACGTCTTGCACACCTTTGAGGTGGGCAGGATGCACGCCCTCCTGATGCGCCCGGCCGCTTTACCTCAATCCTTTGCCAGACTCTTTCGTGCCGGCCGGGCGGTATGGTGGTTGCCCAATCCGCTTGTGGGGGCAACAATACCGGGTCGGAACAGAGGGCCACATACGCAAGGAGAGTCGGGATGGCACACAAGGAATGGACTGTTGATGAACTGGAGCGGCTTGCGCGGGGGTTTCAGCCGGCATGCGTGCTGTTGGCGGCCACGGAACTGGACCTGTTCGGGGTCATGGGCGGTGAAGCTTTCACTGCCTCGCAGGCGGCCGAAAAGCTGGGGAGCGACCTGCGCGGCACCACCATTCTGCTGGATGCCCTGGCCGCGCTGAAGCTGTTGCACAAGGCGGGGGAGCGCTACGAAGTGCCCGCCAGTGTTGCGAATCTGTTGACCGCCGGCCGGCCGGGGAATCAGCTTGCCATGATGCAGCATCAGGCCAACTGCCTGCGCCGCTGGGCACGGCTGGCGGAGGTGGTAAAGACGGGGCGTCCGGCCCCGCGCGAGCCCAGTATTCGCGGCGAGGCGGCCGACTACGCCTCGTTCATCGAGGCGATGGACAATGTGTCCGGGCCCGTGGCCGGCAAGATTGTGGCCGATCTTCAGCCGCTGGAATTCCGGCATCTGCTCGATGTCGGCGGCGCTTCGGGAAGCTGGACCATCGAGTTTCTTCGGGCCAATCCCGGCGCGTGGGCGACCCTGTTCGACCTGCCGGTCGTGTTGCCCCAGGCTCAAGAGCGTCTACGGGCGGCCGGCCTCCTCGATCGCGTGACGCTCGCCCCGGGCGATTTTTATGTTGATCCGTTGCCGGCCGGCGCGGATCTGGCGTGGGTCAGCGCGATCGTACATCAGAACTCGCGCGAGCAGAACCGCGAGCTGTTTGGCCGGGTCTTTGCCGCGCTGACGTCCGGCGGGCAGATCCTGATTCGCGATTATCTCATGGAGGCTTCCCGGATCAGCCCCGTGGGTGGAGCCTTGTTCGCGGTGAACATGCTGTCAGCTACGGAAAAGGGCGGGACCTTCACGTTCGATGAGCTGCGCGAAGACCTCGAACACGCCGGTTTTGCCGATGTGAAGATCGTCCGGCCCGATGACACGATGCACGCGGTCATGGCGGCCCGGAAGCCGTGAGCCAGCGGGTTCCGCGCGGCGAGGCGAAGGCGAACCGGAAACCTTCTACCAGGCCTTCGCCGCTGTTTAGTAAAGATAAGTGTTCCAGCGCGACCAGTAGCTGACCAGGCTGGTAAGCATTTCCTCAAGTTCGCGGTAGCCGAGAGGTTTCACCAGGTAGCTGTTCGCGTAAGCGCAATAGGCCCGCCGGATGTCCTCCGGATCGGTGGAACTGGTCAGCACGACGATCACGAGGTCGGCCCATGCAGGGTCTGATTTCAGCCGCTGCAACAGCTCGTGGCCGGAGGATCCTGGAAGCCCGAGGTCGAGCAACATCAGGTCGGGACGTCGCCTGCCGGTAAAGGGCGGTTTTTCCCACAGGTAGGCCGTGGCCTGGATCGCGTCAGTCACTCGGTCGACGGAGACCAGGAGTTTATCGAACACACGATTGACCAGCGCTGCGTGGGTGTCGTCGTCTTCAACCAGCAGAATATGGAGCGAACGCTCCATAGTCCCCTCCCCCCGGGAAATGGGTTCAAAAAGCGGCGAACACAGCATTATTCCTCGATGGCCGGTTGAAGACAAGAAAACTCGCGGCACTCGCGGAGTCCGGATAATACGCTCCCCGCCCCGCACGGCATCAGGGTCTGTCCCATCCGCTGCGCCGCAGGGTGTACGGTAAGTTACGAAAGGGCGGCAGAGAGGGCCGCGCTCCCGCTGGAATCGTTAAGACCGGACCTCTGGGCGCAAGCCGTTAACGCATTAACCCCGGGCCAGGCGGCAGAGAATCTCGCAGCCCTGCTCGAGGTTCTCGTCGCTGGTGGCATAGCTGATGCGAAAATGGGTGTCCCGTTCGCTGAAGACGTTGCCGGGGATGATCAGCACATTGTTGGCGATGGCCTGTTCGACGAAGGCGGTGGCGTTGGGGAACCGCTTCGGAGCTCGCGGGAAGAAGTAGAAGCCGCCGCTGGGTTTGGAGATCTCGAAATCGCCCGAAAGCCGCTGCCAGACCAGATCGCGCTTGCGACGATAGGCGTCCACGTGCGCGCTGATGTCCACGTCCAGGGCGGCCAGTCCGGCATGCTGAACGATGCTGGGGGCGCAGACAAAGGTGTACTGCTGGAGCTTGGTCATCTCGTTGATGAGCCACTGCGGGCCGGCCGCATAACCGAGCCGCCAGCCGGTCATGGCGTAGCTCTTGCTGAAGCCGCGCAGCAGCAGCGTGCGATGCGGAGCGAAGGGCACGCCCGAGGGGCACGGGCCATCGTAGGAAAGCTGCTGGTAAATCTCGTCCAGCACCAGAATCAGGTCATGGCGTTCGGCCAGTTCGGCGGCCTGGCGAAGTTCGTCGCTCGTGAGGATCACGCCCGTCGGGTTGCTGGGAGAAGCCAGCACCAGCACCTTGGTACGCGGGGTGATGGCGGCCTCGAAACGCGCCGGGTCGAAGCGGAAGTCGGGATAGGTGTCCACCGGCACGGGCACGCCGCCGATCAGCTTCACGGCATGCTTGTAGATCACGAAGTAGGGGTCGGGAATCAGGACTTCGTCGCCGGGGTTCAGGAGGGCCATGAATGAAAGCTGGATCCCGCCGGAAACGCCGGAGGTAATCAGCACGGGAAGATCCAGGTTGAGCTCTTTCTTGAGATCGGCCGCGAGGCGCTCGCGCAGCGGGTTGATGCCCTGGGTGACCGTGTAGCCGTTCTGGCGGTTCTGGATGGCGCGGCAGGCAGCTTCGCGGGCGGCTTCGGGCACGTCGAAGTCGGGCTGACCGATGGAGAGGTTGATGGGATTCTTCAGTTTGGCCCCCAGGTCGAAGACCTTGCGGATGCCGGAAGCATCCACCGAACGGCTGCGGGCGGAAAGAAAACGATCCGGGCTGGGGGCGGGCATGGTGTCAACCTCGTGAACAGATCATGACCATAGAGAACCATGCCCACGCGACGCCGCGTGGGCATGGTCAGCATTACGCGAAAGACTTCATTTTTCGGGCACAGCCAACAGGGCCGAGGCCCGTTTGAAGTTCGTCCCGCCGGGCGTGCGTCACAGCTTCTGAGCAGTATCAGGCGATACCGGCCGTTGCCGAAAGGGCCCGAACCGCCCACCGCTGGCGCGTTCATCGCCGGCTTATGGGACGGAACTCTTACTTCTTGGCTTCCTTGCCGGCCGCGGCGGCCTGTTCGGCCTCTTCCTTCTTCTTGACCTTCTTGCCCACCTTGGCGGTCCGGTTGCTCACTTTGGGCAGACCGAAAACGCTCTTCTCGGGGTTCCAGCGGTCCTCGTCAGCGAGTTTCTTGAGTCGCTCCGCGCGGGTCAACACATTCCGATGACGGCTCAACGCGCCGCCAGTCTTCAACGAACGATCCATCGACATCGCAAATGATCTCCTGAGTTTGCGTCAGTCTTTCCGGTTTATCTCTTGATGTATTTCCGGCCGTAAGGCTCGCGCATCATGTAGTTGGCCTTACTTCCGAACTCCGCCTTGTACTGTTTGCCCAGCCCTTTGACGAACTGGCAGAACTCGTCGAACTTGGCTTTCTCCGTGCTGTTGTTGTAGTCGAAGCCTTGCGTGCTGACGAGTTGGAATCTCTCGCCGCTGGGCTCAATGGTGGTGGAAACACCGTATTTCTCTTGCAGCCATCGCTGGATCTGCTCGGCCTCGGCCCTGTGGCTCCGGTCAAATGTTTCCAAAATCACGTAAGTAAGCCCGGAAACTCGCTGTCCGGGTGTGGTCGGAGCGGGCGGGGGCACCTGAACGCTGCGATTGGCTGCCGCGACCGTTGGAGCGGGAGGGGGAGCGGGCTTGGCCGGTGGCGAGGCCTTGGCGGGGGGCTTGGCGGTATCCGCACTTAGCACCGCGCTGGAGCCGGTTCCTGACCGCAGGCTGCGCCGCTCTCCCGGCGTCGGTACGTCCAGGACCGCCGGCGTGGCCGGACTGTTGCGAACGGTGTCCAGCTCATCAGTGTTTTTCACCACCGCGGTTGCGGGCGCGGCTGGTCGGCCAATCCCCCGACCCATCTGGTAGGCCAGGAACAACCCGATCAACAGCGCGCCGCCAACAATGGCCGCATTCGTCGCATTCAGTGAGAGTTCGAATCTTCCTTCGCGCACCCGGGCGATGGGCGGACGCTCCTCGTCTATGTCTGCATCAATCCTCGTGCCGGTCGTGGGAGGGCTCGCCGGCACAGGTGCCTGGAGGGCCGCGGGGGGGGGCGCCGGGGCCGAAAGCTCAGGTTGAGGGGCGGCCACGGAGGGGGATGGCACTGCCTCACTTGCAGGTGAAGCGCTCGAATCGACGGCCGGCTGGGGGGGAGGAGTAGATGGTTGTGCGGATTGCTGAGCTTCGCCGGGGGAGGTTGGTGCGGTCTTATTGCGCCACCACTTAGGCAGAGGAAGCTTGCCGGACGGCTTCTCGTCCTTAGTGATAACCTCAAAAAGCGCAGGAGCATATTTGGATTTGGCCACCTGCGATTCCTCCCATTCAGAAGCCCAGGGGGTGCAGCTCCGCTGACCCCGGTAACCAATGGAACCTGTATAGGATAGCGGGTTTTACCTGAGGTTCAAGCGAGCAGATGAGCGGCGATTCACACCCTGCCCGCAGGGGGGCCGCCCTTGCTGCTGTTGAGCTTGCCGCGGATAATCCACCATCCGCATCGGGCGGGGGCGTGCGAGCGTGGAAATGTCTGGAGTGGTGCCTTTGGCGGGCCGGGTATATGCATAAGTCTTTTAAAATATTGCTTTTATGTGGGATAGCCCTGGCCGCGTGCACAGGCTGTCCGGTGGTCAATAACCGGCCGGCGCCCGGCAAGGTGCATTTGCTGCGCGAGCCGGTGGAGGGGCGGAAATACTATCTGTACGTGCCGACTGCTTACCACGAGCGGCACCGTTGGCCCCTGGTAGTGACCTGTCACGGCACTCGCCCGTTCGACTCCGCCCTGGCCCAGATAGACGAATGGAAGGGCGTCGCCGAGCAGCGCGGCTTCCTGGTGGCCGCGCCGGAACTGACGGCCTCATCGGCCTTTACGCCACCGGTCGAAGAGCAGATCCAGCGGCAGATGGACGATGAACGGGCCATCCTGTCGCTCGTAGGCCATGTTCGGGCCGGGCGGTCGATTGACGATACGCGGGTTTTTCTAACCGGATGGTCGGCGGGTAGTTATGTGGTTTTGTTCGTCGGCCTCCGGCACCCGGAAGTGTTCCGGGCCCTGTCCGTCCGGCAGGGCAATTTCAGGGAAGAGTATTTGCAGCCCGTGGTACCGTTCCTGGATCCCCATCAGGCCATCCAGGTGACCTATGGCGAATTTGACCTGTTGCGCAAGGACGCCCTGGCCTGCATCGACTGGCTGCGGGCCCATAACATGGATCCGACCCCCTTGGAGACCTTTGCCCAGCATCGACGCGATCCGAATCCGGTGTTCGCCTTCTTCGCCAACGTGGTGCGAAATGAGCCCTGGGTCCGGCTGGAAGTGAAGGAGGACCCGGCCGACGAAATGCGCGTGACCCTTGCGGTGCGGGCGTCGTTTGTGCCTCAGGCCTGTTTCTGGGACTTTGGCGATGGTCACCACTCCCGAGAGGCCGCCCCGACGCATCGCTACGAGCAGCCGGGAACCTACACGGTCCGGGTGGTGCTGGGCGAGCCGGGCAGCGGCCGGGTGGTCCGGAGCATCAAGCTCCAACTGCCGCGAGTACGGCTGGGAGCGACGCCGCCGACGACACGTCCGGATTGAGCCGCAAACTTGCATCCTGAACGGTCTTGCGCTGTGCTCCCCTGCCGTCCATATCTTAGATTCCTTTTGTGCGAAAGGAATCCGAGCTTACAGTCCGAAAAGGCGCGCATCTGACCGTTCGGCAGACGCTGGGGTTGGCCCTCGCGCTAACGGCCGCATCCACCGTGCTGGGGGCGGCGGGGGTGTTTGGATATCAACTACACCAGGCCGGCCGGCAAGGGGAATCATTACGCCTGAAGGCCATGGCGGAAGTCTATGCGGCCCAGGTGGCCCAACTTATCGGCGTCCCCGCCAGTCTGCACGAGGACGAGCCGCCGCCTTCACCGGTTTCACAGCTCTGCGAACCGTCGCGAGAGAACGGCGGGTACGGCGCCCTTCAGGCACGGCTCGAAGAGTGGGCCTGGCATCCGGCCAGCCGGCTGCTGGCCGTGCTCGATTTTGATGGGGATATTGTCGCCCTCAGGGGAGATCGAGCCCTTCTGCAAGAGTGGATCGCGTCATTCGGGAGTCCGGCCCTGCGGGAATCGGGACCTTCTGACGCCCGCTCCACGTCCACAAGCCCGGCGTCCGCACCCCCGGTCACAATCATCCCGGGCAACAGCGCGTTGTGCCTGCCCGAAGTGGCGATGGTCGCCGTGCCGATCACGCCGTCCGGTGCAGTCCGTCCCCTGGGCACGCTGGTGTACGCCGCGCGAACCTCCACTCCGTATGGGCCCGGGGCCGGTAGAAGCGTCTGGAAGTATATGGCGGCAGTGCTGGCCATATCCCTCGCGGGTATTCTGATGGGTCTGTGCCTCCTGTGGCATGGCCTGCTGGAACCGCTGAACGCGCTGCTGCGGATCGGACGGACCGAGGAGCGGCCCGCGCCGTCCGGCCCAGGGAACGATGAAATCGAGGCCCTGGCCAGCCTGTTGCGGGACATGAACTGCGGCCTGGACGAATGGCGCGAGCGGGTGGCCGAGCTGGAGGCGTCGGTGGATCAGCGGGTGCGGGATGAAACCCTCAAGGTGACGCGCCAACTTCGACAGATCGAACACAAGGCTTGGATAGACCCGCTGTCCCGTTTGAGCAATCGCCGCCTGATGGACGAGAAATACGCTGCGCTGTTCAACAGGTGCCGTGACGCCGGCGAGGAGCTGGCCGTGGTCATGCTGGACGTCGATCACTTCAAGACGCTCAACGACACCCTGGGGCACAAGGCCGGCGACGAGTTGATCGGTTTTATCGGCGAATTGCTGCGCCAGTGTATCCGCGGCGAGGATTGGGCCATCCGTTATGGCGGCGACGAGTTCCTGCTCATTCTGCCGGGATCGAATTCCACCCAGGCGGGCATGGTTGCCGAGCGGATCATCCGGTTGTTCGGCCAGCGGGCCCGGTTGCTCGCGGTGGAGCCCAGGCCGAGCATGAGCGCGGGTGTGGCCTCGTTGAGAGATCATCGTCCGGCAACTTCCGCATCGTTGATTCAGATGGCCGACCAGGCGCTTTACAGGGCCAAGAGCCTGGGCAAGTCGCAGGTGAGCGTGTACCGGCCGGGCGCGGCACGGTCCGCGGAGCTGCGGCGATCGTACGAGAACACCTGATAACCCAAACCCCTGATAACCCATTTGATCTGCAGTGAGGGTGGGACGGATCTCCGGCCGGAGGTTGGGGACCGGGCATTTCTTGGACAGAACGGCCGAGTACGGAGCCCGAGCGCCACACAACAAGAGCGATACAGCGGAGAACGGCCGGTACGGAGCCCGGCCGCTACACGGTGACGGAAACGGCCGGGACGGAGCGCGGGCGCTACGGCTTTTTCTGCGGAACGGCCGGCATAACCTTTCCCGACAGTGATCTTTCGGGGTTCTCTTTTCAATGCGTCAATGCGAATCGCACACGAGCACGGCTCAAGAGCCGTGGCACACAGGCTGGGTACACAAGCTGGGGCACACAGGTGGGGCACGCCGGCTGGGGAGTGTTAAAACTGGTAATTGCTTCTGGAGAGTGGGCCGATAAAAGCGTTGATTTCAGGGCTGGAAGCCGGAGGGGAAAGGGGAAGTGGGAGAGCGGGCGAAATTTTCCGGGAATCATTTGCCTGCCGGTTGATCGTTTCTTATGTTTGAGGTGCCTTTCGACGATTCAAACAGCGTGAACGCGGAAGGCGAAGGGAATGGTAACTCGCCGTTGCGGCGAAACTTGAACCAGCCGCAACCAGGGCCCGCCGGGGTAGATGAACAAAAGCGGGCTCTTAAGCAGGACAAACGGAAAACGGCCGGTACAGAGCCCGGCTGCTACGCAGTGGCGAAAACGGCTATTACGGAGCCGGGCCGCCACGTGAATCAGAAATGAATCTCGGCAGGGGATCCGCCGAGTTTGGGCATCGGGGTGAGTACTCCGGCCCATGGGGAACGCTATGTCGGTTCAGGGAGAAACACCGGCTGGCACTATTAGCCCGTCGGGGAAACGGGCGAGGAAAGGAGAAACCATGAAGGCACTGGTGAACCGAGTTCGGAATTTCGTGGTCAGCGAGGATGGCCCGACCGCGACCGAGTATGCCGTTATGCTGGCCCTGATCATCATTGTGGCCATGGCCGGCATCACCCTGCTGGGCAACAAAGTCAACCAGATCTTCACCGACGTCGAGGGCGCCCTGCCGGATGGCACGGCGGCCAGCTCGTAAGCACGAGGGGCGACGCGGTGGTCGCGTAGTCCTGACGCGATTGTCTGTGGGGCGCCCGTTCGGGAGAGCGGGCCCCCACAATCTGTAAATGAGCGACCAGCAATGGGGCATGAGGGGGCGCGAAATGACGAATGACGAAATCCGAATGACGAATGACGATGACGGCTCGGCCGTGCGGTTCGGTTCGTCATTCTCTCGTTATTCGAGCTTCGTCATTCGTCATTCGTAACCTCCAGGTTGAGGGGACAAAGGGAGACAGCGAATGCAGTCAGCTTTCTGGACAGTGACATGTGCCGTAATGGTCCCCGGCATCCTGTGGGCGTCGTGGATCGATTACAAGGAGCGGCGGGTGCCGAACTGGCTCAACGCCGCGATCGCGTTGGCGGGCTTTGCCGCACAGGCGTATTTCAACGGGCTTTCCGGAGTGGGGATGGGGGCGTTGGGGCTGGCCGTGGGCTTTGCGGTGTTGATTGTTCCCTGGCTCATGCACGGCATGGGCGCGGGCGACGTGAAGCTCATGATGGCCATCGGTGTGTGGCTGGGACCGTGGTTGACGTTTCTGTCGTTCTGCGTGGGGGCCGTGGTCGGCGGCGTCATCGCCGTGGTGATGATCCTGTCCACGGGGCGGCTCTGGCAGGCGTACGGCAACCTGGCGACCATCGTGGACAAATGCTCCAGCACGTCCACCCTCTTCAGCGAGTACGGCTCGGCCAAGAGCTTCGGGTCGACCTCGCAGTTGCTGCCTTACGGGGTGCCGCTCACCATCGGCACGCTGATGATATTCTTCGGCGGGCCGCTGGGCCTGCTCTAGGAGGGTTGTGATGACAAGGCATGGGGTTCTGCATCAAGGGCGGGGCCGGGCCCGTCGACGCACCGTTCGTCGCGGTGCGGCCGTCGTGGAAATGGCCGTGGTCACGCCTCTCTTGTTGCTGATCATGCTGGGGGTTATCGAGTTCGGCTGGGTCTTCATGACCACCGAGACGCTCACGAACGCCACCCGTGAGGCCGCACGGGTGGGCGTGCTGCAGGGGAGCACGCACGAGGACATCCGCAACCGCTTCAACGCGGCCATTGCTCCGACGGGTCTTTCGGTCTCCCCGTCGGAACTCATCATCACGGATGCGACGCCGGAAAACCCGGTCGTAACCGTTCGCGTGGCCATTCCTTATTCCAGGATCTCTCTGGCCGGGAACTGGCTGGGCCTCAATATCGACAGAACCATCGGTTCGTCCTGTACCATGCGCAAGGAAGGGCAGTTGTAAAAGGGGTTGTCCATGAAGTCACGGGCCATCATTCCACTGACCATCGGCCTGCTGATCGGCGTGTTCGCGATCAAGTATTTCGTGAACGTGGTTAAGAAGGCCAAGGGCGCCACCACCACGGAGACGGTGCAGGTGGTGTATGCGAATACCGACATCGCCCCCACGGTGGAAATCAAAGAGACCATGCTGGAGGTCAAGAACCTGCCGCGGGCAGTTGCTCCGAAACTCTACTTTCAGGATGTGAAAGAGGTGACGGGGCGGGTCGCCGGCCTGGCTATTCCCGCGGGGTTGCCGGTGGTGCCCAGCCTGCTGGCCCCCAAGGGTACTCCGCCGGGGCTGAGCGTCCGGATCAAGGACGGTTTCCGCGCCGTCGCCGTGCAGGTGGATGAATCCGCCGGCGTGGCCGGATGGGTCAAACCCGGTTCCCGCGTGGACGTGGTCGCGGTGATGTCCGCTCGCGGCAGCAGCGGAACGGAGACCATCAGCAAAGTCATCCTCCAGAATATCGAAGTGCTTGCCGTCGGTCAGGATGGGGGGACTAAGGGCGACACGGGCGCGGCCCTGGCCAAATCCGTGACTCTCGCGGTGACGCCCGATGAAATGCCCAAGCTCCACCTGGCCGCTACCAAGGGCAAAATCCGGCTGGCCATGCGCAGCCAGGCTGACGACAGCCAACAGCAGGTGGCCCAAACGACCGATAACGATCTCCTGGGGCTGCCCGGCCAGAACAAGCCCGCCCCGTCCAAATTCTTGGCAGGAATGTTGAGCAATCTACCCAAGCCCGACCCCCGGGCGGCCGATAAGGAGTTCAGAGCCCATAAGGCGTCAGCGCCGGCCCAGCCAGTACCGGCCGTGGCATCGGCGATCCACCGCGTAGAGGTGTTCGAAGGGCCTCGGGTCTACAACGTCCTCTTCGAGGGCGAAGGTCCCAACCTGCGTCGCCTCTCTCCCGGTAAGGAACCTCGCGCCGCCAGCACGCCTTCGGGGCTTCAGGCTGTGGCCGACTCGCCAATTCGCCCTGAGAGTGGCAGGTGAGCTCCGGCCGGTCTCCCGGCCTGCTCGCTCGACTATAACGGCCCGGGCCGCGGCGGTTGCGGTCCGGGCCGCACTCAAAACCTCAGGGAGTCGCCAGATGTTCAGGCACAAGGAAGGTCGAACGGGTTCTGGGACGAGGCCGGGGCACGCGCTTGTGAAGAGATTCGCTCTTCCAGCAATCTGCCTGTTGGCCCTGGGAGTCGATCTGCTTCAGGCGGAACGACCCGCGGAGGCAACAGCGCCGGCTGCCGGCTCGAATGCCGGGCTTACGATCCAGGCCAACGTCAGAGAAATCACTGCCACCACCCCCAGTCAGAAGATCGAACTCTTCGCCGGTCACGGAATTCTCATCGATGTGAACCGGCCGGTTCGGAGGGCTGCCATCGGCGGCGAAGGAATTGCCGAGGTGAGCGTCCTCTCGCCACGGCAGATCATGCTCTCCGGAAAGACACTGGGAACAACCAACCTGATCTTGTGGGATGAAGACGACAATCAGGTGATTTACAACATCACCGTCCAACCCGACCTGGGGCCGCTCCGGGATGCCATCGCGACGGCAGCGCCTGGCGCGCAGGTCGAGGTGATCCCCATGGGCTCCAAGATCGTGCTGCGCGGCTCGGTCCCCGATGTGGACACCTGCGAGCACATCCTCAAACTCGCCGAGGCGTTCGCCGACACGCTGCCGGCCGCGCCCGCGGGCTCCAACGGCTCCGCCGGGCACACCAGCGCCTCTTCCGGGCAGAGCGGGAGCTCTCAGGCCGGGGCCGCGACGACCAGCGGCGCCTCGACCAGGAGACAGACGAACATCGTCAATCAACTGGTGGTCGCCGGTGAACACCAGGTCGTCCTGCGCTGCACCGTGGCCGAAGTGACCAAGACCGCCATCCGGCAGCTTGGCATCAACGGCTGGCTGGCCGGCGACAACATCCGCGATGTCTTCGCGGTCAACCAGATTGCGGGCATCAACCCGGTGAACATCGGGGCCGCCGCCGGACAGAACGTGATTCGTCCCGGCGGGCTGACCTTTGCCACCGGAGAGATGGGATTGTCGGCCACGCCCGAACTGAGCCTGGGTTTCCCCCGCGTACAGATGCAGTTGTTCTTCAAGGCGCTCCGCCAGAACAACCTTCTGCGCGTCCTGGCCGAGCCCAACCTGGTGGCCCTCAGCGGCCAGGAGGCCAGTTTCCTGGCCGGCGGTGAATTTGCCAGCGTGACCACCAGCATCAACGGCACCGAAATTGAATGGAAGGAATTCGGCATCCGCCTGCGGTTCACCCCAACGGTGATTGGCCGGCAGCTCATCCGCCTGCGGGTGGCCCCCGAAGTCAGCGACCTGGATCCCAGCCGGGCCGTCATCACGCCCCAGATCCAAATCCCCGGCGGCCTGATTACCCGTCGGGCGGAGACCACCATCGAGCTGGCCAGCGGCAGCACGATCGCCATCGCCGGGCTGCTCAACGAGCGTGCCCGCGGCATTGCCCAGAAGGTGCCCGCCCTGGGTGATGTGCCGGTGCTCGGCGCTTTGTTCAGCTCCGTCGAATTCCAGAAGGAAATGACTGAACTGGTGGTCCTGGTAACCCCGGAACTGGTTTCGGCCCTCCAGCCGGACCAGGTGGATCCCGTGCCGGGCCAATCCATGCGGGACCCCAACGATTGGGAACTTTTCGGACTGGGCATGCTCGAAGGCCAGCCGGTCTGCGAGCCGGATAACCCCGCCGGCGCGCTCGAAACCAAGGCGGCGCCGCGTTATCCGAAGCTGTCCAGCCCGCCGGAGCAGATGACGTTGCACGGACCGTGGGGACCGGCCGACAGGGCGGAAGCAATGCAGTAAGCAGGGAGAGATGAGGAAACGGCGCGCGGGGCCGGAAAAACCGTGCTCCGCGCGTCCGTTTCGCCCGGCAGAACCCCGGGCCATGGTCAAAAGGGACGTTCTGCCGGCAGGGTGCGGGCCGGGGCTCGTGCCGTACCACCAGGGGAAACAAAGTCGCAACCCGATAGGGCCGATGAATGTGATGAAGGGTAGTTATGAAGCAATCGGCTCGAGTCATCGTCTTTAACGCTGAAGAGGAGTACTCCGCGACGATCCGCGCGGATCTGCTGAGTATTCCAGGCGTTCAGATCGTTGCCGAACTGGATGAGTTGGCCCTGATCGAACAGGCGCTGAACCAGTTCCCGGCGGAGTTGCTCATCGCGCATCTGGATCCGGCCCCTGAACGGGTGTTGCCGGTGGTTGCCCAAATCGCCAAGGCAAGGCCTGAGCTGGCCGTCCTGGTCATCTCCGAGACGACCGACGGACAATTGATCCTTACCGGGGTGCGGGCCGGTATCCGCGAGTTTCTTCCCAAGCCCATTGATCACAACCTGCTGACCGAGGCCATCGAGAAGATCAAGGACCAGCATCAGGCCACCGTGGAGGTGGGGACGCTCATATCGGTCCTCAGCACCTCCGGAGGCGTTGGCTGCTCGACGCTGGCGGCGAACCTGGCCATCGAACTGAATGATCTGCCCTCGCTGAAGCGCCCTGTGGCCCTGGTGGACCTGGATTTTCGCTACGGGCAGCTTGCCACCATGCTGGACCTGCAGGCCGATTACACCATCACCGATCTATGCGACACCCCCGAGCAGCTTGATCCGGCCATGATCGACAAGGCCATGGTCAAGCACAGCTCCGGACTGCACCTGCTGGCCCGTCCCAACCAGTTCAATCAGGCCGATCAGATCACCGCCGCGCACTGCGCGGCCGTGCTCAGTTCGCTGCAGCAGCTTTATGACTATGTGGTCGTGGACGGCCCCAACCGCTACGACCCCGGCGGGCTGACGGTGCTCGACATGTCCGACCTGGCCCTGGTGGTCGTGCAGCTCCTGGTGCCCAGCGTCCGCAATGCTCACCGCATGCTCTCCGAGCTGCGCGACGCGGGCTATAACCTGAGCCGCTTCCGGCTGATCTGCAACCGGGTGGGGCGCGATTCGGGCCATCTGAACGTCGAACATATCGAAAAAACGCTCAACATGAAGGTGGCGCACCAGATCCCTGACGACTGGAAGACGGTCAGCGCGGCCATCAACATCGGGGTGCCCCTGCTGGAGCATGGTCCGAAAACGCGCGTGCGCCAGGCGATTCGGGAACTCGCGGAGAAAATCGGCCATCCCGGCGGCTTATGCGACGAGCCAACTCCTACGAAGACTGGTTTTCTGGGCCGGATTTTCAGCGGCGTATCGTAAGCTTTAGGCAGGTTGGGCAAAATGCCCACCGCGGTTCGGGCCCCATTGGGCCGAACAAAGTTATCCCGTCGCATCGGCGTGCTGCGCCCCCTCACGTGCGACGGGCTGGAAGTCGCGAGGGCGTGCCCGTTGCCGCGCAGCGGACTCTGCCCGCGACGCCACTGACAGGGGTTTCGGAGGCAGGTAATGTTCGGAAGGCTGAAGACGCCGGTTCAGGCCAGGGTGATGGCGCCGACGGGTGCGCCCGGGAACGGCAAGTTGATCTCCACTCCTCGCCCGCCGGAGGAAGCGACTCAGTCCGAACCCAAGCCGGCGACCGCCCCCGACAAGAACAGGCTCAAGCCCGTCGACGACAAGCTTGAAAAATACTACGCTCTCAAGACGCGCATTCACCGCAAGTTGGTGGAGCAGCTCGACCTGGCCGCGGTGGACCAGCAGGACCCGACCATCCGCGACCAGATCGGCGAGATGATTCTGGCCCTCTGTGAGAAGGAAAACGTCCTTCTCAACCACGCCGAACGCCAGCGCCTGGTAGGCGAAATTCTCGATGAAACCTTCGGCCTCGGGCCGCTCGAAGTGCTGCTCAAGGACCCGACCATCAGTGATATCCTCATCAACGGACCGCACAACTGCTACGTGGAACGCAAGGGCAAGCTCGAAAAGACGGACGTGCGCTTCCGTGATGACGCCCATCTGATCCACGTTATCGATAAGATCGTCAGCGCGGTAGGGCGGCGATGCGATGAGGTCAGCCCCATGGTGGACGCCCGCCTGAAGGATGGATCGCGTGTCAACGCGGTGATTCCGCCGCTGGCCCTGGATGGACCGAGCGTGTCCATTCGCCGCTTCGGACGCGACCCGATCACCTGGGACGACTACGTGCGGTTCAAGTCCTGCGCGCCGGAGATGGTCGAATTCTTCCGGGCCTGCGTGATTGCCCGACTCAACATCCTGATCGTGGGTGGCACCGGTTCGGGTAAAACCACCCTGCTGAACAATATGTCCTCCTTCATTCCTCCCGACGATCGCATCGTCACCATTGAGGACGCGGCCGAACTGCGCCTGCGCCAGCCGCACGTCGTGCGTCTGGAGACACGCCCCCCGAATATTGAGGGCAAGGGCCAGATCACGATCCGCGATCTGTTGATCAACAGCCTGCGTATGCGGCCCGACCGCATCGTCGTCGGTGAGTGCCGCGGGGCCGAAACGCTGGACATGCTCCAGGCCATGAACACCGGTCACGACGGGTCATTGACCACCCTGCACGCCAACAGCACCCGTGATGCCGTGCAACGTGTCGAGACCATGGTGATGATGTCCGGCTTCGAACTGCCCGTGCGGGCCATCCGCCAGCAGTTCGCCTCGGCCATCTCCATCATTGTCAATGCTCAGCGTCTGACCGGCGGGCCGCGCAAGATCACCAACGTCACGGAAGTCACCGGCATGGAAGGCGATGTCGTCACCATGCAGGACATTTTTGCCTTTGAACAGCTCGGCGTAGACAGCAACGGAAAGGCCTACGGGCAGATCGTTGCGACCGGGCTGCGGCCCACTTTTCTCGATCGGCTGAAATCCGCCGGATGCGAGATCAGCACCAAGCTGTTCGAACGGCAGGTGCTCATGAGGGATATGGATGACTAGTGAGTGATGGGTGATGGGTAGTGAGTGATGAGTGGGGCGGTGTCGATGCCTGTTCATCACGCATCGCGCATCGCCAAAAAGGTGTACCATGGGAGCTTTGACCGGTATCTTCCTGTTGCTGTTGCCCATTGCGGGCTCGATGCTGTTGGTGTGGGGCATCTTCCAGGTGTTCCTGGATCTGCGCACGGCCAAGCAGAAGAAAGTGGTGGATCGCCTCGTCGAGACGCGCGTGGGCGGCAAGGAGCGGCAGATCAAGGAGTCGCTGCTCCGCAAACGGGCGAGCGAGGAACGCAACGGGCTGGAACGGGCCGTGGCTGGCCTGCAGGTGGTCGGCAGGCTGCAGCACGTGCTCGACCAGGCGGATGTGCCCTGGTCGGCCTCGCGCCTGCTGGTGAATCTCACCGGCCTTTCGCTGCTGATTTTCATGGTGATGATTGTCCTCCAGATGAACTTCATCACCGCCCTGGCGTGCAGCGCGGGCGTCGCCGGCCTGCCCCTGCTGTGGCTGATCCGCAAACGCAAGAAGCGCGTCAAGCTGATGGTCGAACAGCTCCCGGACGTTTTCGAACTCATGAGCCAGGCTCTGCGCGCCGGACACTCGCTGGCCAGCGCCATCCAACTGGTCAGCCAGCAGATGCCTGATCCCATCGGGGGCGAATTCGCCCGCGTGTTCCACGAGCAGAATCTCGGTCTCAAGATCGAGGAGGCCCTGCTTAACATGGCCCAGCGCACGGACCAGATGGATATCCGCTTCTTCGTCACCGCCGTGCTCATTCAGCGTCAGACGGGCGGTGACCTGGCCGAAGTGCTGGAGAAAATCGGCAAGGTCATCCGCGAACGCGTGCAGCTCCTGGGCACCGTGCAGGCGCTCACTGCCGAAGGACGCCTCTCCGGCTGGGTGCTCCTCGCGCTGCCTGTGGCCGTGTTCTTCGTGATGATGATTGTGAATCGGGATTACGGGCGCATGCTCATTGATACCCATACGGGCCGCCTCATGCTCGGGACGGCTATCGCCATGGACCTGATGGGTATGGCCATGATCAAGAAGATCGTGAACATCAAGGTGTAAGCCATGAACGAAATCTTCATTCTCGGCGTCCTGGTCTGCGCGAGCGTCGCGATGATCATCTATTCCCTCTGGCCCACCCGCCGGCAGGAGGAAGAGGAGGTGCTCCGGCGAATCGCCGGCAAGCGCCAGAACGCGGAGCCCGCCGGGGCCATGGGAGATCCCCGCTCGGCCGCCCGTCAGGTCCTTGAGAAGGTGACGCCGATCGCGATGAAACCGGTCATGCCGGCCAGCGAGGAGGAGATGTCCACCCTCCGCGAGAAGCTGGCCCAGGCCGGCTTCCGGCGAGAGTCGGCCACCCGGTATTTCCTGGCCAGCAAGACGATCCTGGGCGCAGCCCTGGCGGCGGTGGCCCTGATCGTCTGCCTGAGCAGCGGCCACGAGACAAAGCATGTTCTGGGCATGGCCGCCTTCCTGGGCGGATTAGGCTTCATGCTGCCCAACCTTTGGCTGCGGCTGGCCTGCAGCCAACGTGCGGAGAAGATCCGCAACGGATTGCCCGATTCGCTGGACCTGCTGGTGGTTTCCGTGGAGTCCGGGCTGGCCCTGGATGCCGGTCTGCAGCGGGTCAGCGATGAAATGCGCAACGTGCACGCCGAGCTGTCCGAAGAGCTGCAGATCGCCACTCTTGAGACGCAAATGGGCGTGCCGCGTTCCGAAGCCCTCGAAAACATGGCCCGGCGCACCGGCGTGGACGAAATGCGCGCCCTGGTGGCGGTCATCACCCAGGCGGAGAAGTTCGGTACCTCCGTGGCCAAGGCCCTCCGCACCCAGGCGGACGCCCTGCGCATCAAGCGGCGGCTCAAGGCCGAGGAGCGCGCTCAGAAGACCACGGTGAAGCTCATGCTCCCGCTGATTCTCTTCATCTTCCCGTCGATCTTCGTGGTGCTGCTCGGTCCGGCGGCCATGCGCATCGCCGAGACGCTCAGCAAGAATGGGCCATTGGCGAAATAGCCGGGGGTTTGTCCCTGAGAAGGGGCGAGAGTCTTTAGGGAAGCAACAAGGAGACACAGGGACAAGGTGACCGGAAAAAGCTGGTCGCCTTGTCCCTTCTCCTTGTCTCCTGGTCCCCTTGTCTCCTTGTCAATTTCCCGTGGGGGCCTACTTCACCACCCGCGCGGTGCGGATCACCGGCGGGTTCACCGGCTGGGATTTCTCCCCGTCCATGGCCGGGTTGGGACGGGTTTCCACCTCTTTGATGCGGTCCACGACGTCCATCCCATCCACCACGCGTCCGAAGACGGCATAGCCCCACCCGTCGAAGCTGGGATAGTCCAAGTTCGGGTTGTTTTTCACATTGATGAAAAACTGCGAGGTGGCCGAGTGCGGAAGGCCGGTTCGGGCCATGGCGATGGTGCCGCGCTCGTTCTTCAATCCGTTTCTGGACTCATTCTCGATGGGCTCATGCAGACCCTGTAACTTCTGCTCCGTGGGGCTGGTGAAGCCGCCACCCTGGATCATGAAGTCGGGCATGACGCGGTGGAAGATCGTGCCGTCGTAAAAACCCTCCTGGACGTAGCGCACGAAGTTCCTCGACGAGATGGGGGCTTTCTCGGGATTGAGCTCGATGACTATCCGGCCCCAGTCCTGGCTGTCCTGGCCAACGAGGAATTCCACCCGGGGAGGGCCGTCGGCCGGCTTGGGGGAGGCGGCCTGCTTGTCCGCGGCCGGCGCTGCGGCGGCAGGCGTTGTTGATGCGGCGCCCGAGCCGTCCTTCTGGGTGGCGGCGGGTTTCCCCGTCCCGGGTTGGCCGCCCTCAGGCGAGGACTTTTGCTCGCAGGCCAGGGTCAGCAGAAGCGTCGACAGCAGTACGCAACGGAACAACGAAAAACCACTCATTGGCAGACTCCCTCACATACACGTCGTCAGTGGGGCACCCGGCCGGGACGCCGGTGCTTCCGTATGAGCCGGTCAGTGTAACCAGCGCGGGCCTTGGTGCAAGATGGTGGACGCCATTTACGGGCCGGAAGTGTTGTCTGCAGGTCTTAAGGCCCAGGTCGAGATTGCCTGGGCCGCCTGCCGTAGCCCGAAGGCGTCGGCGGAATCGCTGCCCGAACATGTGTGAGTGGACGCCTACGCGCCGACCAACTGGCGCGGGTGCCGGGGCGCTTCGTGTGCCTGCAGAGCCGAACGGACCATCGCCCATTCGCCGATGTTCTCCAGCGTGAGCATGCCTACCAGGCGATCCCCGTGGACCACCGGCAGGCTCGTGCAGCCGCGCTCGCGCATGCGTTGATAGGTCTCATCGAGGACCGCCCCGTCCTCGACCACCGCGCAGTCCCGGTCCATGACCTCGCCGACGCCAAGCGCCTGGCCGCCCTGGGCCACGGCGCGCAGGAGGGCGTCCCGCCGCAAGACGCCCACGATTCGCCCGTTGGAGAGCACTGGGAAATCCTGCTGGGAGCCGGCCAGCAACTCGTCAATTGCCCGGGCCAGCGTATCGTGCTCCGACAGCGTCCGGAAATGCGTCATCATGGCTTCGCGGACCGGGATGTTCCGGAACGCCGTGCGCATGGACGCCATCTGGGCCTCCGCCTCCGCACCCAGGTACACGAATATGGCGATGAGCAACAGGAATGGATTGGTGAACAGCCCCAGGAAGCCGAACAGGATGGCCATGGCCTGTCCTACCCCGGCGGCCACGTGCGTGGCCCGGGTATAGCTGAGCCGGGTCGCCAACAATGCCCGCAGCACCCGACCCCCGTCCATGGGAAACGCGGGCAGCAGGTTGAACAATACCAGGATGACGTTGACCCACATCAGCTTGGCCAGGAACGGACCGCCCACCTCGACCAGTCGCTCCAGCGGAGCCACCCGGCCGGTCACCGACAGAATCCCGAACAGCACCGCGGCAATGACCACGTTGACCAGTGGGCCGGCCACGGCCACGGCCAGCTCCTGCTTGGGGTCCTCCGGCATGCGCTCCAGATTGGCCACTCCGCCGATGGGTAGCAGGATGATGTCGCGGGTCTGAATGCCGTAGCGCCGGGCGGTCAGGGCGTGCCCCAGCTCGTGCAGTACCACGCAACCGAAAATCGCCAGCACGAACCCTACGCCATGCACGGCCATGACCCAACTGTGCGTGCTCATCCAATAGCTGAAGGCAATCCATCCAATCAGGATGAGAAATGTCCAATGCATGAAGACGTCAATACCCGCCAGTCGCCCAAGTTTGATGGACCATTTCACAATAGGGCTCCTTTCTGCAAGTACGGCTCGTCTCTTGCAATTCTAGGACCCTTTCCGGTTGAAGGCTTCGATGCTTTCTGTGGCGACCGGGCATTGCACCAGCCGTTCCGGCGTAGCGGCCGCGCTCTGTACCGGTCGTTCAGAGGTAGCGGCCGGGCTCTGTACCGGCCGTTCGTGCCTTGGGGGTATGAAACCGGCGTATCAGAAGCGGGGCGCTGGTGCCGTTTTCAGTGTGCCTGCTTCACGCCGGATAAGGCGGGCAAGATGCCCGCCCTCCAATACAAGCGGGCAGGATGTCCGCCCCCCCCAGAAGGGCTGACCCCGTTGGGGGGCGGGCATCTTGCCCGCCTCATGGGCCGAAGGCGAAACTGGATTGGAGGAAGCGGTGCCGGATGGTGGGAGGACCGCTGACATGAGTGTAAAATCAAGTCACGTGGGCCACATGAAAAAAATCTCGCGCCCGTCGGGGTGCGCACAATCGGGCGGATTTGCACTCCCGATGCTTCCTCCGCCCGATGTGCGGTGCGCGCCCGGCTTCTCCGGCCCGCCGATCCAGCCGGGCGCGACACTGGCTGCCCCCGAAGATCGCCGGCGGCCTACTCGCCGCCCGAAAAAAGCCGTTCGATCAGTATCGTTACCGGCGCCTGGATGAACGCGGAGAACGCGGAGCTGGTTCCATCCACCAGGCCGGCCCGCAACCCCTCTTCAAGGGCGCAGCCGCCACTGGAGGACAGACTGATCAGCATCAGGATTGAGACGAGAAGCTTCTTGAGCCGTGTCATAGATGATCCTTTCGAAAATAAAGGGTTCCGGCCGTAGCGTACGCTTCACCTCGCTGCGTCGCCCGTTGCCTGTACGTTAACGATCCAGTTTCACAGTGGTCTGTACGTAGAAGAAGTCGCTGTCCTCCGACGGTCCGGTGTTGCGGACAAATGGTCCCGGCAGGAAGTGGGCGTAGCCGACCTCCAACTCCACTTGCTTGAGAAGCTGGTAGCGGGCAGAGATCTCCAGCTCCTGACCGACAAAGTCCCCGCTGCGCCCGGTGCGGTCGCGGCGCTGCGGCACGGGACCGAACCATGCGTCGGTGTCGCTGGCCAGCCAGTGAACGCGATACAGGCTTTCCACGCGCAACTTCTCCAGCGGATTGAGCATCACGCGCAAAGCCGGGCTGATGGTGTTCCGGAGCTCGAAGATGTCCATCATGCTGTAGGGATGACCCACGCCATAGAGCCGGTCAAACCGCTCGCTCTTGCGGTCCCTGGGATCGCGATCGCCGGTGGCATACACCACCAGGGCCGAGAGCCGGGGCTTCCACTTGTGTTTGAAGGTGTAGCCCACCTCGCTGAAGGAGGCGAACGCGCATTGATCCTGATGGTTGTCCTCGCCAAACTGGAACATCACGTCGACATCGTAATCGAATCCCGTCTTGCCGATGTCGCCATAGGCATGAAGGCCCATGGTGTGAAGCTCGCGGTCGGCGGTCTGCCCCTTGCCATCCTGGTCGAGGATGAAGTAATACGGCTCCAGGGTGATGAATCGCGACCACCTCCGCCAGGCGCCGACCATACCATAGAGCCACTGCTCCTCGTTGGAGCGGTCCGGCCGCACGAGGCGCCGCTCCACCGGTTGCACGGCGAAGAAGTCGAACTGCCAGTCATTGGCCTGGCGGCCGAGCTGCAGTCGGAAGCCGTCATACGCGTTCACCGTGTTGCGCCAGCGGTTGCGCCCGACCAGCCGCCGATCGACGTATTCGAAGGACATCCGCCCGACCTGGAAACGCAGCGGACGACCCTGGCCCAACGCGCCCTTGAAATACAGCTCGCCGAAGAGCTGGAGGATGTCGTTCTCGTCCACGTCGCGATCAGTTTCGGGGAAATTACTGCCGAACTGGCGGGCGTCCTGAAACTCGAATCCGAATCGGAACGGGTCCAGGATCTCACGAATGCCGATGTAGGCCCGAGAGCGCAGGAGGAACTTATCGTCATTTTCGAGATCGAGGCGATAATCGTCTCTGCGCAGCTCGAACCGGGTGCGATGCTCGGCGCCGAATTCCAACCAGGTGAGATCCTCCGTGCCGGGAAAACCATACTTGTCCACCGTCTTGACATAGCTGGGTGGTTCAGGTTCCGGCCGGGCACCGAGGGCCTTGGACGCCACGTAATAGTTGCGTTCCTTGGGTTTGCTCTCTTTGCTTTTCTCCTTGTCTGTGTCCTGTTCCTCCGCCGGTCTGGAAGCCGGAACTTCGGCTTCCGGCGAGTCGGTCGGTGCCGTTGTCACTGCGGGGGCGGCCTGCTCCGCAACGGCGGCGAAAACCGTCTGGCCGGCCGCCGCCCAAAGCGGAAGTAACCCATAGATGACTCTTCCCTGCGTCAGTCTCATCGCGATATCTCCTGCGGCGGGCATGAGGAAGAATCTCCGCATGGCCGGCGCGAAGCGCACGCCTTTCATTGCCTGGACAGCGTGGGTACAAAATGGTTACGCATGACGGACGCTGATATGCGTACTTCGACCCCTGCCGGCAGTTACTGCCGGCTAACTGGCGGGGGGGGCGGACACTTCCCGTCCCAGTCGCTCAATCAGCGTCAAGAGAAGAAGAAAAACTGATATGTCGTGTTCACTTGCAACAGGGCATAGTTCACCTCTTTCGTGCCCCCTTCAGATCACGTAATCTTCCATGAAGACCCTCATGTTCTTCGGGCTGACGTACACGTCGTCGCCCCGCTTGATGCCCATGCTCTGGAAGCGATCGCGCGGCATCTCGACCTGCACGGACTCGCCGTTCTCGCTCTCCAGGAGCAGTTTGGCCTGCGGGCCGGCGGCGTTGATGTGAATGACTCTGGCCCGAAACGAGGGCTGGCCGTTCTTGTGCGTGTTCACCTCCAGCTCGTGCGGCCGGATAAAGGCTCGCGCGGCCCGGCCGGCCTGGTTGTGAAACAGGCTGGACGGGTCAACTTCCAGCGGGCCGAAGAAGGCCCGGCCGGTCTCCAGCCGCCCCTGAAAGACATTCACCGTCCCCAGGAAGTTCATTACAAACTCGTTGGCCGGATGGTTGAACACTTCTTCGGGCGTGCCGATCTGCACGATGCGGCCCTGGTTCATGATGACCACGCGATCGGCTACCTCCAGGGCCTCCTCCTGGTCGTGCGTGACGAACACGCTGGTGACGTGGATCTCGTCGTGCAATCGCCGCAGCCATTGCCGCAGCTCCTGGCGAACCTTGGCGTCGAGGGCGCCGAAAGGTTCGTCGAGGAGCAGCACCTTCGGCTCGACCGCCAAAGCGCGGGCCAGGGCCACGCGCTGCTTTTGCCCCCCGGAAAGCTGACTCGGATAGCGGTTGGCGAGCCATTCGAGCTGGACCAGCGCCAGCAGCTTCTGGACCCGCTCGCGGATCTCCCGGCGCGAGGGACGCTGCTGCCAGGGCCGGACCCGCAGGCCGAAGGCCACGTTCTCGAAGACGGTCATGTGCTTGAACAGGGCGTAATGCTGAAAGACAAAGCCCACGCCGCGGGTGGTCACGCTGCGATCGGCCACGTCTTGGTCGTGAAACAGAATGGCTCCGCTGTCCGGGTCCGGCCTTTCGAGCCCGGCAATCACCCGCAGCAGCGTGGTCTTGCCCGAACCCGACGGCCCCAGCAGCGCGACCAGTTCTCCGGTCTGGATGTCCAGGCTGACCTGATCCAGCGCCGCAAAGCTGCCGAAGTGCTTGCTGATGTTCTGGATTCGAATACTCATGCGGGTCCTCCCGGTCCTGGCGTTGCTCCGCCTCGCTTCAATTCCCGGCGGTATCTCCACTCCACCGCGCTCTTTACGGCCAGAGTGACCAGGGCGAGCACCGCGAGCAGCGAGGCCACCGCGAAAGCCGCCACAAAGTTGTATTCATTGTACAGGACTTCCACGTGCAGCGGCATGGTGTTGGTCAGGCCCCGAATGTGGCCGGAGACCACCGATACCGCTCCGAACTCGCCCATGGCCCGGGCGTTGCACAGAATCACCCCGTACAGCAGGCCCCATTTGATATTGGGCAGCGTGACCCGCCGGAAGGTTTGCCAGCCGCTGGCCCCCAGGGACAGGGCGGCCTCCTCTTCCTCATTGCCCTGGGCCTGCATGAGCGGGATCAGCTCGCGGGCCACAAAGGGGAAAGTGACGAAGATGGTGGCCAGAACAATGCCCGGCACCGCGAAGATGATCTTGATATCATGCGCCGCCAGCCAGGGGCCCAGCCACCCCTGCAGGCCGAACAGCAACACGTAAATCAGGCCCGAAATCACGGGCGAGACCGCAAAGGGCAGGTCGATCAGCGTGATCAACACGCTCTTGCCCACAAAGTCGAATTTCGCGATGGCCCACGAGGCCGCCACGCCGAACACCAGATTGGCCGGCACGGCCAGGGCGGCGGTCAGCAGGGTCAGCTTGATGGCCGCGAGGGCGTCGGGCTCTCGAAGCGATTCCCAGTAGGCCGCCGTGCCCTTGGCGAACGCTTCCGCAAAAACCACCGCCAGCGGTGCGCCGAGGAACACGCCCAGAAAAACCAGGGCAATGGTGATCAGGACGCCGCGCACCGCCAGCGGCTCGGTGGTGGCCGGGGTCGAAGGACCTCCAATTCCACCCCGCTGGGGCTTCGTGGGTTGTAAGATTAGTGCCGTATCCACTTTCACACTCCACCGGCGGAGGGGCTGACCCGCAGGGTGATCCGCGCTGCCACATGTCTGCGGGCGCTCCACCACTGCAGCAGGTTGATCATCAACAACAGAAGAAATGAGGCCAGCAACATCACGACCGCGATGGCCGTGGCACTGCCAACATCGTATTCCTCGAGCTTCATGATGATCAAGAGTGGGGGAATCTCCGTTTCTCCCACGATGTTGCCGGATATAAATACCACCGATCCGTATTCACCCAGCGCCCGGGCCAGGGCCAGGGTGAAGCCGGTCAGCATGGCCGGCCACAACTCCGGCAGAATGACCCGCCGGAGGGTGGTTATACGTCGCGCGCCCAGGCTGGCCGCGGCCTCCTCCAGCTCACGATCCAGATCCTCGATCACCGGCTGAAGCGTCCGCACCACGAAGGGCAGGCCGATGAACGTCAATGCCACTACCACTCCCAGCGGTGCAAACGCCACCCGGATCCCCAGCGGCTCCAGATACCGGCCCAGCCAGCCGTTCTCCGTGTAGAGCGTGGTCAACGCGATGCCGGCCACGGCCGTCGGCAGTGCGAAGGGCAGATCCACCATCGCGTCCAGTACCCGTCGCCCGATGAACCGGTAACGCACCAGCACCCAGGCCGCCAGCGAACCGAACACCAGGTTGATCAGTGCCCCGGCCAGCGAGGCCCCGAAGCTGAGCTTGTAAGCGGCCAACGTCCGCGGGTCGGTCACCGTGGCCCAGAACTGTTCCCAGGTCAGCTCGGTCGTCTTCAGGATCAACGCCGAGAGCGGAATCAGCACCACCAGGCTCAGGTATAGCAGAGTGAAACCCAGGGTCAGTCCGAAGCCGGGAATCACGCTGGGAGTCTTAATACGGCCAAGCAGCGGGCTCATCAGCTTCTCTATCTCCCTGGCCGGTAGATGCGGTCAAAGGTCGCGCCGCTGGCGAAGTGGGCCTTGTGGGCCTTGTTCCACCCGCCGAAGACCTCGTCGACCGTAAACAGCTTGACTTTGGGGAACTCCACTCCGGCAGCCTTGGCGGCGGCCTCGACGCGCGGCCGGTAGTGATTGCGGGCCACGATCTGCTGAGCCTCATCAGAGTAGAGGAATTGCAGGTATGCCGTGGCCACCTCGCGCGTGCCGCGCTTGTCCACCACTTTGTCCACGACGGCCACCGGAGGCTCCGCGAGGATGCTCACCGAGGGGACTATCAGCTCAAACTTGTCCTTGCCCAGTTCCTTGGTGGCCAGAAGGGCCTCGTTTTCCCATGCCAGCAGCACGTCGCCGATCCCGCGCTGAACGAAGGTGTTGGTCGCGTCGCGAGCCCCGGTAGGCAGGATGGGGGCGTTCTTGAACAACTTGGTGACGAATTCCCTGGCTTTCGCTTCGTCGCCCCCTGGCTGTTGAAGGGCGTAACCCCAGGCGGCCAGGTAGTTGTAACGCGCTCCCCCGGAGGTCTTGGGATTGGGCGAAATGACCTTCACGCCGGGCTTGACTAGGTCGTCCCAATTCTTGATCCCCTTGGGGTTGCCCTTGCGGACCAGAAAGACGATGGTGGAGGTATACGGCGAGCTGTTGTAAGGGAGCCGCTTTTGCCAGTCGGCGGGCAACAGGCCGGCCCGCGCCGCGATCTCATCGATGTCATAAGCCTGGGCCAGGGTGACGACGTCCGCTTCCAGACCGTCGATGACCGCCCGGGCCTGCTTGCCGGCTCCGCCATGCGATTGCCGAATCTCGACCGTCTTTCCGGTCTTGGCCTGCCAACGTTTGGCGAACGCCTCGTTGATCTCCCGGTAGAGTTCCCGCGTGGGATCGTAGCTGACGTTGAGCAGTGTGATGTCCGCTCCCGCTCCAATCGAGGGCAGAATCGATATCAGCCCGAAACCCAAAAGGCTTGCCCAAATCCTCGTCCCGCTCATATGTCTTTAATCCTTTCCGGCACCTGAGTCCGCCATGTATATTGCATGGCCCGTGCCAATCCGGCCCAGGGGCCTTCTTGAGCCTTGCAGACCCGTTTTAATGCACACCATTATTTGAAAGCTGTGATATGTGATGGGAGGGCTGTTAAATATGATCGATATGCTGTTGTATTTGACGGCTGTTTTCGGATAAGGTATTTACGATGTTTCTGCCGTGGACGGGCGGGCGCCTGGTCACGCCCGGCTGGCTGCTCTGGAGGAGGTCGGGCCTCTTGCCGGGCGCAGGGATGCGTGCCTGCTCGCCTGATTGGGTGCGAGACTGGTGCTCTTTGCAACCCGGGAGTTTCGCGCTTCGGCCCATGAGGCGGGCAGGATGCCCGCCCCCCGACAAAGCTGGCCGGCTCCTCCGGAGGGCGGGCATCTTGCCCGCCTGATCCGACGAGAAATGGGTGTGCTGAAAGCGACACGGGTTCATTGGAACTGACACTCGTTGCTAGGATGAGCTCATGGAGCGTTTCACAAAAATCCTTCTGGGGGTTTGGCGAGAGCTTTGCCGGCACATTGAGATTCTCGAATCGATCGACCACGTTGCGCACCTGTTGAGACAGCACCTGCCGCTGGGCGCGATTCTGGTCCGCAGTTTTTCGCTCCGGCCGGCGGCGATCGAGACGATTGCGGCCAGTCTGGGCGAGCTGGAAATCCCCCTCGAGCCTCACCGCCAGGAGCTGATCCCCGTCGAGGTGGACAGCTTTGTCGCCTTCTGTTGCGAAGGCAAGGTGCTGCATGCCTCCGCCGCCGAGCTGCGCAAGCGGTTGGCCGATGCCATTCCTGTCGGCGTTGACGGCGACCTGCTGGCCGGTCCGTTGAACTCCACCACGGGGCCCCTGGGGCTGGTGTTGATGGTTGCCCGGCCGGGTTCAACTTTTTCGGAACGTGACCGCGCAGTCGTTCAGATGTTGCTCGAAGCCTTTGCCGTGGCCATCGAAAATGATCGGCGCATTCATGAGGTGACGCGCCTCCGGGAGGCCGCGGAGGCCGACAAGACGGCCCTGCTCGCCAAGCTGGGACGCCGGGATATTAACGACTACATCGTGGGGGCGGAGAGTGGTCTGAAGCCGGTCATGGAACGAGTCGAGCAGGTCGCGCCGTCCGACGTGCCGGTCCTGATCTTCGGCGAAACCGGCTCCGGGAAGGAAGTCATCGCCCGGGCCATCCATACCCGTTCCCGCCGGGCCTCGGGGCCTTTCCTGCGGGTCAATTGCGGGGCCATTCCCTCGGAATTGATCGACTCCGAGCTCTTTGGTCATGAGCGCGGAAGTTTCACCGGTGCCGTCAATCTGCGAAAAGGCTGGTTTGAACGGGCCGATGGCGGGACGCTTTTCCTCGACGAGATCGGCGAACTTCCCCCACCTGCCCAGGTCCGGCTGCTGCGCATCCTCCAGGATGGCACCTACGAGCGGGTAGGGGGGCAGCATCAGCTCAAGGTGGACGTGCGCATCGTGGCCGCCACCCACCGCGACCTTCACAGCATGACGCTCGATGGCCGGTTCCGCCAGGACCTCTGGTACCGCATCGCGGTGTTTCCCATTCATCTACCCTCGCTCCGCGAGAGGCCCGAGGACATTCCGGCCCTGGCCGCGCATTTCGCGCTGCGCGCCTGCCGGCGGTTCGGCTTTCCTCCGCTGGCCCCAACCGCGGAACATCTTCGCCTGCTCGTGGCCTATCCCTGGCCGGGCAACGTGCGCGAACTGGCCGCAGTCATGGACCGGGCGGCCATTCTGGGCGATGGCCAGCGCCTGGACATCGCCAAAGCGCTGGGCGTGGCCCCGCCGCCCCTGGCCACCCGGACGGAACCACCAAATGCCTCTACGTCGCCGCTTCCACCCAGGACGGAAAACATCGAGCCGCTGAATACCGTGATGGCCCGGCACATCGAGGCCGCTCTGGCCGCGACTCATGGACGCGTCGAAGGGCCGCGGGGCGCCGCCCGCCTGCTCGGTATCAACCCGCACACGCTCCGCGCGCGCATGCGAAAACTCCAGATAAACTGGAAGAGATTTCGGCCCGTAGATTTTGAAATCTGATGTGTATAATGCGACCTCCTCGGAGTCGTCGTGGAGGTCAATCGAATGGCGGAACAAACGCGGAAACTGAACGAAGACTGGCTGGCCGTCTGGATCGGACTGGCTATTGTCGGCCTGTCTTTTCTGCATTTTGCGGGCGTGGAGACTTACGGCTGGGCGGCCAAGACCAGCGTCTGGACCTCCATCGAACAGATCATCGCGCCCGTATCCAAGGCCTACGCCGGCCTGCCCGCGATGGTCTCCCTGTTGCTCACTTACCTCTTTCTGCTGGTAGTGATGACCGTGGGGGCTTGGCTGCTGGGCGCGCCGTTGCGGCGGTTTGTGATCAGCTTCACGGTTATCTTCGCCATCGCGTATGCATGTTGGGCGCTGGGGCATTACGCCTACATCGCCGCCACCCGCGATAAGCTCGATGCCCTCAACATCGGCTGGTCGCTGAACCTGACCGGGGAGGCCGGCTACATCCTGGCCCTGCTGGCCGGACTGGCAGTGGCCAACTTCTTTCCTCGCCTTACGCTTGCCTTGCAGCCCGCGCTGCGTCCCGAATGGTACGTCAAGACCGCCATCGTGATCCTGGGCGCCGGCGTCGGCGTAAAGAGCGCGGCCAACCTGTTGCTGGCCCGCGATGTGGTTTTCCGCGGCCTGTGCGCCATCATCGAGGCCTACCTGATCTACTGGCCCATTGTTTATTTCATCAGTCGGCGGTATTTCCGCTTCAGCCGGGAGTGGGCCGCGCCCCTGGCCTCGGGCATCTCCATCTGCGGCGTCTCCGCGGCTATCGCCACCGGCGCCGCCATCCGTACCCGTCCGATCGTGCCCATCATGGTCTCGTCCCTGGTGGTGATTTTTGCCGTGGTCGAATTGCTGTTGCTGCCCTTCGTGGCCCAGCAGTTTCTCTATCATGAGCCAATGGTGGCCGGTGCCTGGATGGGGCTGGCAGTCAAGACCGATGGGGCGGCCGTGGCCAGCGGCGCTGTGACTGACGCCCTGATCCGGGCCAAGGCCCTGGGGGCGGCCGGCGTGCAGTATGCCCCCGACTGGATCGCCAACACGACCACTACCGTCAAGATGTTCATTGACGTGTTCATCGGCATCTGGGCTTTCATTCTGGCCCTGGTGTGGACCAGCGCGATCGAGCGGCGTCCCGGCGAGCGCGTCCGCGTGGCGGAGATCTGGCATCGGTTCCCCAAGTTCGTGCTTGGATATGCCGTTGCCTTCGGCCTGCTCCTGTGGGTGGCCACCCGCTCGGATGCCGCCCGGGCCGTGGCCAAATCCATGACCTCCGGCACTGACGTGTTCCGACAGCTCTTTTTCGTGCTGACTTTCTTCGCCATCGGCACCGCGTCCAACTTCCGCAAGCTGCGCGAAGAGGGCATGGGCAAGCTGCTGGCCGTCTACCTGCTGTGCCTGTTCGGATTCATCATCTGGGTCGGCCTGGTGGTGTCGTTCATCTTCTTCCACGGTGTCAAGCCGCCCACGGTGTAGGTGCTGACAGGGGGGTGCCTCCTGAACTGTGCAGAGGTGGAATGCCCGCGTTTTTGCAGGGAGCCTTATTCGAGGGAGTAAGCAATGCCTGAAGATCCCAAGCTCGTCGACGAGCTTCAGAAAATGGAATATGAGCCGCTGAATTCGGCCGAGAAGGTGTTGATCCTCACCAGCCTGGGGCTGGGCCTGGGGCTGCTGGTCGTTTTCGTGATCCTGACCAGGCTCTGGCCGGCATTGCACTCGTAATGACCGGGTGCGCGAGGGTGAGACGGCAAGAGCACGATTTGTGTGCTGCGGCCTGTGTGCCACGGCTCTTGAGCCGTGCCGGAACGACTCTTGGTGGTCGCACCCTCGTCGCGTTGTGAATCATGTCGAAAAGCCCATTGGCATATCCGCCCGAGCGCAGTTACATTGGCAGTCGATACGCCGGCCGTGCGGACGGCCGGACGGCCGCTGTGCAGCCATCTACGACAGGAGCCCATGCACCATGCCAACCCTGAGCGCCTTTGCCGATGAAATCAGTCCCGATCCCCAGGCCCAGATGGACGCGCTGGCTGAAAATGGCATCCGCTACATCGAGCTGCGCGGAGCCTTTGGTCTGAACGTGATGAAGTTCACGCGACAGCACCTGCAGGATCTCAAACGCCAGTTTGGCGACCGTGGATTCGGCGTGTCCTGCATCGCTTCGCCCATCGGAAAGGTGCGGATCGATGAGGACTACCGCGCCCATTTCGACGACTTCAAACGGGCCGTCGAGATCGCCGAGTTCTTCGACGCCCGATACATCCGCATCTTCAGCTACTATCCGCCGGTCGGAGAAGACATCGGCAACTACCGCGGCGAAGTCATCGCCCGTCTCGCTGAGAAGGTGGACTACATCGCTGACCACCCCGTGACCCTCGTGCTGGAGAACGAGTCGAACCTCTTCGGCGCCTATCCCGAGCGCTGCGTCTATCTCATGGCCGCATTGTCCTCGCCCAAGCTGGTGGCGGCCTTCGATCCGGCCAACTTCGTGAACATGAACGTCCAGGACGTGTACAACACCTGCTGGCTGCCCCTGCGGAAATACGTCGGCTACTTCCATATCAAGGACTTCAAGTACGGCGAGAAGGAGCACGCGGTGCCGGCCGGTACCGGCGACGGGCATATCCCCGAGATCCTGCGCGATGCCGCCGCCGACGGCTACGACGGCTTCCTGGCCCTCGAACCGCATCTGGCCAAGGCCGAACATTCCACCGGCCAGACCGGTCCGGAACTCTTCAAAATCGCCGCCGATGCCCTGAAGAAAATATGCGCGGACGTGGGCTGGAGCATTCGATGATCCGGCCACGTTGCCGATGGGCAACAGCGGCCTAACCACGGATCCCTGCGCGACTTATCGCTCGTTGGGGGGCTGCCGGGCACAATGCCTCTGTTGATCTGACGCAACATACGGCTGCCCGGCCGGTCGGCCCTGGGGCCGATGGTGTGGTTTCTAAGTGATTCTGTGTCAGCCACTTAGAGGCTGTCGGGATGCGGTTCTGAAGTTTGGTTGCGTCGTTGGTACTGATCTTGCGTTGATAGAGGCGAGTGAGAGCAGGAAGCAGAGCTCGGAAGAATGGATATCGACCGTCGTCAACATCGCCGTCTACCCATCTGTCTGCCGTTGGAATGCCAGCCCCTCAATTCGGAGGCGGGGGGGCTGCTGCGCTCCACGACCCGCAACATCAGCACCGGCGGGCTCTATTTCGAGGTGGATGTGCCCGAGGATGTCGCCCGACCGGAAGTGAACTCGCTGATCGCCGTGGAGCTAACCGTTCCACCAGGGGAAGGGCATTTCCCTTATGAGGGTCGCGTCCGAAGCGTGGCCGAAGTTCTGCGCTACGAACGGCTGGATGGCCCCGAAACCTCGTCCCGCCGTTTCGGAGTGGCTGCGCGGTTCAGAGAACCGTTGAAACTCGCGTTCTGACCTCGGAATGACTCTTCACACCCAGGGCAACCCCCGAATACCGAAAAGCGATTGAAAATCTGATACTCTTTCGCCGCCGATCAGGTTGCGCTTGGGCTTTCCCGGCGTCTGGAGGGGCGAATCGCTGAAACGGCATGGGAGAGTTGCCATCGGACATGACAGCAAAGTTATTTCCCTGCTGAATTCCCACGGTGAGCGGCTGTACCGCCTCCTGGTGCGGCTTTGCCTGCGCGAGGACGTGGCGGAGGATCTACTCCAGGATCTGGCGGTGAAGCTCTCGCAGGCGAGCAGCTTTGCGGCCGCACAGGATCCCTATGCCTACGCTCGCAAGGCCGCCGTAAACCTTGCCTTCAGTTGGATTCGCAGCCGCCAGCGTGAACGGGAACGGACCATGTGGCTCAGCGCGCATTCGACCGATGAACCGCCCCCGTGGATGAAGTTGGTGAACGCGGAGGACATTCGGCGGGTGCTTGAGCACATGGAAAGTCTGGGTGACCGGGACCGGTTGATACTGGCCATGCGTTACTTTGAAGAGGCCGAATACGAGGAGATTGCCCAGGTGATCGGAAGCACGGACCACCAGGCCCGCGCCCTGTGCCACAAGGCGATTGAGCGTCTTCGGAAGGCCATGGTCGAGCCTGATCCCAGCGTATTGGAGCCGCGAACGGAGGTGGAGCCATGACAGGCAATCTTCCGACCCCGGAGCGGCACGATCCGCTTCAGACACTTCAGAGCGTCGCAAGGATTCAGCCGGATCTCCAGGTCGCCCAGCGGGCCGTGCAACGGGCCATGGCCGCGGTTTCACGTCGACCCGAGAAGCATGGATTCCCTCAGTGGAAGGAGATCGTCATGCGAGGCAGTCTGGCCGCGGCGATCTTGATCGTCATCGTATCAGTGGGCTGGCTGGCGATCGGCGGGGCGAGCGTCGTCGCTGCGCCGACCTGGGCCGATATATCCCGGCAGACCAGGGGGATCGACAAGGTCTACATCGACGCCCGAGTCTACAAGGGGGTGGAACTTGTCGAGCGCACCGAGATCTGGATCAAGTCCCCCGGCATCATCCGCAGCCGCGAGTACGGCATGTTCGAGGGCAAGCTGGTGCCGATGGAATGTGCCATCGCTACGCCGAATGCCGCCGTGCGGTGGAATGAAAGAACGAAACTGGGTGAACATACCTCCACCAGCAACCGGTACATGATCCAGTCCAACGCCGCCGGGATGATCGAAGCTGTGCTCGGTATTTCGCTGCTGGCCGACAAACCCCAGCAGGACATACGGATCAACGGCGAACAGGTGGTCTTTGAGCCGGTGGAGTCGAAGCATCCGCAGGAGCCGACGCTGCGCGGGTTCAAACTTGAGAGCCGGAATCCGGCTGCTCCCCCTTTGCCGCCGCCTTTTGCCTCGCTGGTCTACTGGTTCGCGGAGCAGTCCAACACCCTCCGCCGTCTGACCATGACGATGGGCGAGGGCGACGAGGCACAGCAATCCGACCTCGTGGTGGATCTCAAACCGGTGGTCCCCGCGGGCTGGTTCGATGTCGCGCTTCCTACGGATTGCACCGACGTGGCCGCAGGCGTGGCCGCGAGACTGTCGCCCGAAGTGCGGCAGGTGTATGACCAGGTGACGGCCGCAAGAAAGCGTTTCGGCGACTATCGCGCGGTGATCTGGCGGGACGGCACCGGCGGATGGCCAAGCTTCCGCGAGGCCACGCGTGGCGCCCAGTGGCGGTGTGACAGTATCGACTGGACCGTGATGGAGAGTGCGATCCATGACGGGAATCGGCAGGGCTATGTCAGGATCAGCCCTACGGACCCCTTCGAGACGCTCTGGACGCGGGTTAACCGGGCTGACTATGAGCTGACCATGAGTGCCATGACCTGGCAGGGTCAGTTCGCGATCCTGCACTACAAGCTCGACGGGCGCGGCCCGCGCGTCTCCGCACAACTCTATGCGGCGATCAAGGACGGCTACGAGAAATTCTTCGCCCCTTCGCTCCGAATGACGGCCTGGCCGGAGTGGATGTGGTGGGAAAACCTCCAGCCTCACGGGTGGAACCTGCAGGAGGCACCGCTTCATTGGCGGCTCGGGCCGGAGGATCCTCGCCATCCCGAGCGGGTCGAGGTCATCGGCGAGCGGCAGCAGGGCTTCCGGAGGCTGATCAGATACACCTTCGACCGCAGCAAAGACTGGTTGTGCATCCGGCAGGAGTGGGCAGTGGGCTCGGGGGAGAAGCTAATCTGGGAGACGACGTCATTGGGCCGGGATGCCGACGGGCTTTGGTATCCGAGCAAGGTCACTTTCGGCAACAGCCATTATGAATACGCGGTCGAACGAGGCGCGGCGGATGAGGCCTTCTTCGAATATCCCAAGGGGATGCCGCAGCCGACAGATCCTTTTGCCCAGTTCCAGGCCCGCATGGATCAGGCGATAGCGTCCCAGCCGGCCACACCGGCCACCGCCAGAGGCAAGTATCTCGCGGTTGCGCCGGGGGGATTGCCGCGAGGGTTCGATGACAAGGCTCGGCTGGAGGCCCATGCGGCGATGGTCGAAAAAATGGTCCATATTTCCCACAAACTCAACGAGCGTGCTCACAGACACAAGTGGGTGTTCCCCGAGGATCTTCAGACTCTGGTCGATGAAGGGTATCTCAAGGCGGAAGATCTGCGTAACCCCCTGCACCCGGATGCGGATCCGCCGTTTGGCTACATTCGTCCGGATGCCAGGCTACCCAACAGGCTCGAGCGCATGGTGCTCTACGAATCTTTCAAGGACTGGCCGGGCGTTGTGACCGTCGTCTTCCAGGACCACTCAGTAGAGTACATCCACGACCGCGCGCAATTCGACAGGCTCGTCGAGGAAGCCATACAACCGAGTCCGCCCAGTCGGCCGAATGGCGGTTGCTCAGCGCCCTGAGGGGGGCTCTCATTTCCTGACTGGCCCAACCACCTCTACCTTTGGGTTGGACAGGGGGCCGGTAACCCGATAGCTGACTATCGACTCTCCGACGGCCAGGGCGTCGCTGACGTCACCGAACAGGTTGCCCATCTCCTGCGAGAAATGCTTCAGTTTGCCCAGCGTGGCGACCTCGCCGGCCCGTCCGATCCCGGTGCCCAGCTCCCGGCCGATTTTGGCAGCCGCATGAGCCGTGGCCCGCAGGTCCACGGTCGCGTCGTAGTTGATCCGCCCGGACGCCCGCAGGTCAACCATCTCCGAATCGATCCTGAGATCGTCCACCTGCACGTGGGTTGGCCGGAGTTGGAACTTGGCCGAGGCGCTGTCCGATCGCGTGTGAACCAGGCCCAGTGTCGCCTTGGAAACCGCCTTGGCGATAGCGTGAATGACCGGGAGCCTGATCAGCTTGCCCTTGCGAACCTGGATCGTGCCGCTTCCGTGAAGCGATTTAATGCCCTCCTCCAGATGGATTGAGAAGTTCCCATGGGTGTCAAGCAGGCCCGCGTACTGTGGATCGCCGCCCTGTACCACGCGCAATGTTTCCTCCATGCGTGTATTGACGGCGTTCCAGGTCACGCCCAGCGGATACGGCCGGTCCAGGGACAGGTTCACGTTCCCGCTGATCGATCCGCCAAGCAGGATGGCATCATATCGCGAAGAAACTCCACGGGGGTTCAGTGCCGCATCCAATGTCACACGATTGATCGGGCAGACGGTTTGATCGAAGGCCACGTGGCCCTCGGTCAGTTGGGCCCCAATGCTGGCCTCCGTCTTGCGCATGTCGATCAGCGGAAACGTGCCCCGTGCGGTCAGGGACAGCTTGCCGCGGACCTCATGCTGGCGCAGGGCGTGCTGCAACGCAGGGGGGAACATGCTGTACTGGCCCTCGCCCAGTTGCCCCTCGAGTTGCAGCCGGTTCAGTTCCAGCCGGAATGCGTCCGCGTCTATCCGGCCGTCCAGATCGATGTCGAACAGCCCTTCGCGGCGGATGGACGCCGCCAGATGATACCAACCCGGCGCATCCTGCAACGGCGGTATGCGAAACTCCATGTCGATTCCCGAGAGCATCATCGGATCGCCCTGGCCGTCGTTATCGTCGTAGAGCACCTCTCCCTGGCTGATCAGGAGTTGCTCGAAGCGGGCGAAATCGCTCAACCGCGCCGGGGGACTCGAAGAACTCTCGGAACTCGAGGGACTCTCGGAATTGCCCAGCCGTCGCCAGCCGAGCAGGCCGCTCTTCTCATCGGCCGCTTGCACGAAGCTCAGCCGGGGACGTGTGAAGCGGGCCGTGCGCACTTCAAGCGGCCCGTTTGCCCGCGGTGGATTGGCCAGGTCAAACTCGATCCGTTCCACCTCCAGCATGGACAGGTCGTCGCCCACCAGGGCCAGTCCGGACACGTCGGCCTTGATCTGGTTCACCGGCAAATCGAAGTTGAGCACCGCCCGCTCCACGGGCATGCTCACTCCTGCGAAGTTCAACCGTGTCCGGCGCAGATTCACTCGCGCTTGCCCGACGCTGTCGGTTACCCGGGTCAATGGCACCTGTCCCTGGAAAGTGAACGACAGGTTGCCGGTGATCCCGTGCCGGCGGAAAAGATCGCCGATCGTGTCCGGCAACAGCGCGTACTGGGCTTCGCCTTTCACGCTCGTCTGGAAGCTGAAGCGTTCCAGATCAAGCAGCAACCCGGCCAGGTCCAACCGCCCGGTGAGGCTGGTGTGGAACAGACCGGTGCTCCGCGCAGAGGCCGTCACCGCTTGCCCCTTGCCACCGCCTTCCGAGGGAGGCTTCAGGCTGATCTGGATGCTCCGCAGGGTGAGCGGCCGGCCGCCCGACACGCCATAGACAAAAGTCCCATTGCGGATATCACCCTCTCGAATGCGAACGAATCGGTTGGCCAGCGAGTGGACCTTTTGCATCGGTTGGGTGGAAGGGCTTTCCCCGCCAGGGGGGCGGGCATCCTGCGCGCCTTCGTCACTCGGGGGGCGGGCATCCTGCCCGCCGTCTTCACCCGGGGGGCGGGCATCTTGCCCGCCTTCATCATTGGAGGGCTGAGTTTCCTGCCCGCCTTCTGTCTCCCCGGCCGGCAACGATTCAGCAGGACGTGTCGCCTGCGTCTCCTGCCCACCATCTTCGGTTGCTGACTTCCCCGACGTTGCCGCGGGCGATTCGGCCGTCGCGTCCCCTGAGAGCCAGTTCCAACCCACGAAGCCGCCTGCCGGATTGTGGATTAACCGTACCACGGGACCATCCGCTTCAAACCGGTTGACCGTGATCGGAAACCCTTGCGGCAGCCCCGGCAGTTCCGTGGCGACTCGTTCCGCCGAGATAAGCGTCAGCTCCGCGTTCCGGAAAGTGCCTCGTTTGAGCTCGATCTTGACGGGCGCGTCCGGCAGCCCGGCTTTCAGTTGGACGTTGCGGCATGCCAATACCGCCTCGTTGAATTTCAGCCGAACATCCTTGAATTGGGCGGTCGCCTCTCCTTCGATGCCGGCCGGATCCAACAGCGGAATATTGCCCTTGAAGGTGGCGGCCAGCTGACCCTGGGCCTCATGGCGGCGAAGGATCTGCTGCAGCGGCGGCGGCAGCGTGCCGTACTGCTCTTCACCCAGGGTTGCCGCCAGCTTGAACGCGCCCAGTTCCAGCAACCCGGTATCGAGGTTGAGCCGGCCGTCCATGTCGAGGCTGAGGATAGGATCGCGTTTGAGGGCCCCGGCCAGCCGATACCAGCCCGGCTCGGCCGCATCCGGGGCCGTGCCCAGCGTCAGATCAATGCCCGGCAGGATCATCGGCTCTGAGTCCTCCGGACCGCGATAGCGCACCTCGCCGTTGCGGATCCGCACTTGCCGGAGGACGAGCACGTCGCTGAACCGTTGTCCCTGCGGGACCGACTCCGGCTCGCGCAGAACCTCCGGGCGAACAAAGCCGCTCCAACCGACCATCTCTCCATCCGGGCGGAGCTCCAGCGCGATGTAAGGTTTGTCCAGCTCGATCCGCTCGATTTTCAGGGGCTCGCCTTCCCGTGGCACCTCGGCCAGTTCGAGCAGCATCTCGTCCACAGAGGCCAGCAGTTGCCCGTCCCGGGTGAGGCTGAGATTCTTCAGCACCACGGTCCGCGGACGACGGTAGTCCAGGTCCGTAAACGCCACCTTGGGAGTGATGTAGTTTCCCAGGATCGCAATGATCTGGCTGCCAATCCAAGCTTCAATGCGGGTAGACCCCGGCTGGCCGATGTAGAACCACGTTCCCACCAGCGCTCCGAGGATAAGAACCAGAGCCAGACTTCCGGTCAGCAACAGACGTTTTGCCAAACGCATAAGCGGATCCTCTCCTCTTGGCCGCCAGTATCCGGTTTCTTCCTTAAGAATCTTTTGTTCCGTAATGGTCTGGTTCAACTATAGTAATGGACAATGGATATCGTCGAACCCGTCCGAAGACTTCGTGAGCATTTTTTCATTCACGCAATGTCCCCGGCGGCCTGTCGGCTGCTCCGTTCAGTGGTCAAAGGCTTGCCTTTGTATTATGCTGGATTGGCTGTAACTTATTTGTAGCTATGAATTTGCTGCTGTTTGGTGGGGTTCGCTTTCTTCTCGCGGGGCGGCCGCGTCGTCGATTTCGTGCTTTTGTTGGGCCGCATAAAGCTGGTTCAGCGTGAACTGGGCGCCGCACTCGGGGCACCGGGCTTCGCGCAGGCCGGTCATGTTGTAGCCGCAGCGCGGACAAAACAGAACACCGAAGGCTGAGCGGCTCAGACGCTCGGCCCGCTCCGATGGCGTCTCCTTCCAGATCATTACGGTGATGGGCAGCCATGAGAGCATTGCGACCACACCGGCCATGAAGATTGCGAATGACAGCTCGTCGATTTCGGTCAATGTATTCCAGAGCGCAGCGGCAAGAATCCCCAGGAGGATGCATGCTGCGCCGCTGCCGATCGTCAGGACCCGCCTGTTGTTGGTCCAGTTGACCGTATCTCGCCATAGTCGGAGCCAATAGACGGCAACGAACAGGGCCGTGACCAGTGTAGCCGCCAAGAGTGAGACTTCGAGCTCGTCGGAAAATCCCAATGTTATAAAGGCTACGAGCAGGTATACCACCAGGGCCAGCGGCAGTAGCATCATTGCCAGCAGGATCCGGGCGAGTAGATTGGTCATGACAGAATCCTGCTGAAGAGTCTTTCACTGTCAGGATGACATGAAGCCGCAGTGATGGAGAGAGGCGCCCGAACGCGTCTCTCTCCATCTCTCCCGGTGTTCATCAGCTTCTCACACGCCGAATTGCACCGTCACAATTCGTCTCGGTGGCACGTTCACGCGGACGGTCTCATCCTGGCCCCTCAACAGCTCCACTGGGTTGCCTTCCAGGTCTGTAAGGGCAGCCGGGCCTGTCGCACCGACCATCGTCAGCGACGCCTCCAGCGGCTCGTTGCCCGGATTGAACATCCGTACGGATGCCGCCTCCGACTCGCTTCGGCGGTGAATGGCCGTGACCACCACGCCGGCCGGCTGCACTTGCATGAAGCTGTGCCTCAGTGGCGAGGGGCGATCCGACCCGCCGTCCACGTCGCGCCGTTCGAGTTGTACCATCCCGGTGCCGCCTGCCAACTGCTGGCCCATCCGTGTGAGGCGGGCCACGTCGGGTGAGCCGGCCAGCGGCACGATCCAATACTGGAACTCGTGCCGTCCCTGGATTTCGCCGCCCTCCTGCCCGCTGGTGAACACCGCACGCAGGAAGGACCGCAACAGCGTCAGGGCAATGGGCCGCTCGGGGATGTCGCGTACGGCCGACTCCGGCAACCCGGTCGAAACCACCGCCAGCCCGCGCTGGTCATCGAAAACGGCCGTCCAGGTCTGCTGCGGCTTGGTCTCGACCTCCATCTCCTTATAGCGGGCATTGTCCGCCCGCAACGCGATGGGCCGCTCGATGACGTCAAAGGCCGCATCGGCCAGGTAGGTGGAGGCGTTCGCTCCGCTGGGGAACAGCACCCGCAGCCGGTGGTCGCGGATCGTGTTCTCGACCACGGTGCGCACCTCGACCTTCTCACTGCCTTTGCGCAAGGTGACGAAGTGCGTGACTACCAGCGGCTTGACCTGCTCGCTGCGGACCATGCGGTCGAACTCGAATCGCTCCGGCACGTTCAGGGTTACCCGGACCATCAGCGTGGCCTTGGCGATGCCGTCAGCCACCACGGCCACGTCCGCGTTCGAGGCGATCGACGTGTACACCTGCTCGTTAACCGCCGTGCCGTGGTACCACCCGTCGCCGATGTCCGCCCGGTCTTCGAGCGTCAATACGTTTTCGTAGGTCTGGCCGCTGCGCTTGTCGGTCACGTGCAACGTGCCGTTGGGGGCCACGGCCACGCGCAGGGCTTCGTTCTCGATGGTGTGATCGTTCACCACCATGGAGCCCAGGTAGCGGGTCGGCTCCTTGACCGGCCGGCAGATCAGCGTGGTGTAGCCGTAGGGCGGAATGGAGAGTTCGGCGGTGATGTCCACCTCATGCCGCGGGTCGGGCGTGGGGAACTTGCGCAGCGGCCGGCGGAAGCCCATCTGATCGCGCCGCTGATTGACGTACTGGTAGGGTACCTCTTTGCCCTCGGGGTCGTACAGCCGGAAGCCGATCTTGGGCTCGAATCCGAACCATTCCTGGTACACCGCGTCGATGTTGGCCGGGAAGCGAATGGTCAGATCCACCGGACCGTCGATCGGGTCGGCTCCGGGATTGAACACCACCAGCGCGATGTCTTTCTCGCCCAGTTCCGGCACCTGCACGCGATCGGCGATGTGTCGCAGGGCGTCGCGAGTCACGTGCGCGGCGATCTGGTACGACTGGTCGAAACGATAGACCATGTCCTTGTGTACCTGGTCGATGCTGCAGCCGCACATGGAATCATGCGGGTGGTTGGTGATCAGGTGCTTCCACGCCGTCCTGAGAAATCCCGCCGGGTACGGGGGGGCTGGCATCCTGCCCGCCTGCAATTCTCGGGGGGCGGGCATCTTGCCCGCCTTCCTGGAGGGTGTAGGGGCTTCAGCCTTCTGAGGCGGAACTTGCCCCTCCGACAGAAGGGCCGCGAAGGTGCTGAATGGTTCCGCCCAGAGGGTAAGCTGGTTCTCGCAGCGCGCGTTCGCCTGCTTGAGGTGGATCCGGCTGCTCAACACGCCGGGAATCATCCACGCCTCATCATTGGGCAGCCCCGGCTCGCGCAGCTCGCCTTTGAAGACCTTGGTGATGTGGTCGCGCTGCTCGCGAAGATCCTCGGCGAACCCTTCCAGGTGCGAATGGACCAGCTCGACGCCGGCGAACTTTTTGTTGGCCGCGCGGAGGATCTCCGCCGTGCGCGGCTCGATTTCCAGATGGTCGCCCCCGTCGAACACCAGGAAGGACGGCGTCGGAACGCGCTTCGTCTCCACCTCCAGCAGATCGGCCAGGCCTTCCAGGGCGGTTTCCATGTCCACCCCCCGATCCGGCTCGATACCCTTGCGCACCTTGAAGGCGTACGTGCAATAGCCGCCCTGGGGGCTGAAGCGGTAGGCGATGACCTCGCTGCCATCGGCGGCCTGCCAGCGGAACACTGCTCCATGCGTGGGCTCGTTCACCCCGCGCCACAGAAACGCCGTGTCAATGCCGAACCCGCGAAGGATCTGCGGCAACTGCGAGGTATGCCCGAACATATCGCAGATAAACCCGACCCGCGAGGGCGTCGCATACCGGCCCGCCGCTTCCAGACCCATCTGAATGTTGCGCACCAGCGACTCGCCGCTGACCAGGCACTCGTCCGGCAAGACGTACCATGGCCCCAGCCGCAGCCGCCCGGCTGCCGCCAGCTCGCGAAGCTGCCCCTCCCGCTCGGGACGGATTTCAAGGTAATCCTCAACCGGGATGACCTGCCCGTCCAATTGAAAATAGCGGTAGTCCGGATCGCGCTGCATCGTATCGAGCAGCTCATCCATCAGCTTGACCAGGCGAAAACGGTAGTCCTGGAACGACTCGTACCACTCGCGATCCCAATGCGTGCTGGCAACGTAGTGGCCAATGCGCTTCTTTGTAGACACTCCTCTGCTCCTGATTCAGGCATCCATTCCCAACGGACCGGCCGCTGTCTCTCCGGAAGCGAATCGAATCACGAAACCACCCGGAGACGAAAGAAACCGCCCACCTTCCGCTCTCGTGTTTTCCGGATGGGAAAGAGGTGCAGCCGGTCGCTCCATCTTTCTTTCTATTGCTTCTTGTCTTTCCCGCCCCCGGTGGCCGACCACTGCCAATCCGCGGCGTACGTGCGATACGCTTCGTCAACGCGCCCTTCCCCGGCGTCTCCCCGGTGGATCCACAGCCGGTAGCGCAGCCGCAGTGGCTTGCCCTTGGGCATTTCCAGCATCTGCAACCCGGGATAGGTGACGCCCAGCACGCCGTAGTAGCGGGTGATCCACTCCGGAGGCATGTCCGGATGGTCCGCCCCGATGAGCACCGCGGCCCCGCTGCGGCGGTCGGCTATCTTTCCGTCGGCCAGCTTGAACCGGCCGCTCCAGTCCGCCCAGCGCGCCCGAAGGTGATTCTGGTCCCCTGGAATCAGCTTGCGGTCCGCGGCAATCTTCACCTCTGTCGCCGGCGCGTAGCGGAAGGTGAACCCGCCGTATCCTTTGCCCAGATCGGTGGTTCCGCCCATGCGGATCCCGTCCACTATGGCCGTCAGCGTAATATCGAAGTCGATCGCGCGTCCGTCGGCCTGCGTTTGGAATACCCGGCATACCACCTGTTCGTCGACGAACGGCATGGTTTCCGTGGAACCTTTGGCCTGGTAAACCCACTCGTGCCGGGCGCAAAAACGTGAGAAAACCGGCCCGTCCGCAAACGCAAGATCTTTGCCGTCCGCGTGGATCGTGTCCGGCTGCCACCAGCTTCCCAGCGACTTGCCGTTTTGCTCGTGCCGAACCCAGGTCCAGTAAACGCCTCGGTGATGGACATGATCTATGGGCCGCAAATTGGTGAGCGTCTCACCGTCCAATCCGATCAACGGATGGACGAAGTCGTTCAATGGATAGCGCTGGTTCGGCTCCGGCTTGCCGTGGTAGTAGGACAGAATGGGTTTGCCGTCCGCCGTGGTGATATGCAGTTGCTCGCCCTCCCGTTTGCTGGCGTACGGGTTGGCAACTGCTCCTGGATCGCCCGCCAGTTCAATCTCGACCGGCCGGCCGACAGCCGCCTTGTCCAGTTTCAAGATCAACCAGATTCGATCGGGCGTACCGGCCGTCTGGTCAGCAGCCTCGAACTGAGCCGGCACGACCATGGGCTCCTGGCCCGGAATGCGGATGCGTGCCGCCAGCGGTCCGCCTTGACCGGCCGGCCGCGGACAGGGCACTGCCAGCATGGCGGGGAAACCCGCCGGCCAGTCGGTCGGCACGACGCCGGCGGCAATAGGGCGGTTCTCCGCCCGGACCGCGCCCACGGCGGCAGCCATGAAAACTGCACTCAGACCCCATGCCCACATGAACCCATGCCGATGTGTGTTGCTGTTGTTTTTCGCAGGCAAAATAGCACCTCCAGACTGGAGGCCATGATAGCCGATGGGCGGCCCGCCAGATAGGGGGGATCGCGCGCGATGGGTAGCCAGTCGTGCGATCCGTGTGCCACGGCTCTTGAGCCGTGCCGGGCCGCTTCAGATGTTCAGCGCTGCTCAAGAGCAGTGGCACACACCCGATGAGGGGGCCGGGTAGAGGGACTCTCCCCGGGGCGCACTCCCGCCGTATCCGCGATATACTCAAACCGCCGTCCAGTGGAACGAGCGTCAAATCCGAGGACAGTCATGATTGAACGCTGCCGGATCGGTTCATTTTCCAAGATATCGCCCGGTTTCCAGCTTTTCGGGCAAGACATCCCGAGCCCGGAACCGCCAAGCCCGGCCCCCCGGGTTAGGGGTGAATCCCGCACTGAGCGTTTTCGTCTTGTCGTGGTGGGCTGTATTTGTGTAACCGCCATCGTCCTTGCGAGGGCGGGCCATCTGAACGCCGCCACCCCGCCCAACATCGTCCTGATCGTCGCCGACGATCTCGGCTGGGACGGCGTCGGCTATCACGGCAGCGCCATCCGCACGCCGCACCTCGACCGCCTCGCCCAACAGGGTGTACGCCTGGACCGCTTCTACGTCAGCCCCATGTGCTCGCCGACCCGCGCCGGCCTGCTCACCGGCCGGTATCCCATGCGCTTCGGAATGGCGCGTTCCGTCGTGCGGCCCTGGGCCGCTTATGGCCTGCCGCCGCAGGAGATAACCCTGCCTGAAGCCCTCGCCGCCGCCGGCTATCGCCATCGTGCCATCTTCGGAAAGTGGCACCTGGGCCACCTGGCGCCCCAGTGGCACCCTCTCTCCCAGGGTTTCACCCACTTCTATGGCCAATACAACGGCGCTGCCGACTACTGGACGCGCATTCGCCAGGGCGAGCCGGACTGGCACCTCGACGCCGAGCCTCTCCAGGAGACCGGCTACACCACCGACCTCATTGCCGATGCCGCTGTGCGATTCATCAAACGCCACGCCGATGACGGGCCGTTCTTCTGTTACGTGCCCTTTACCGCTCCCCACGACCCGCTCCAGGCACCCGAAGCCTACCTCGCCCAATACGCCGACCGGAACAAGGGCGGTGGCAAACGGGCCGCTGACGTCCAGGCTTTCTCCGCCATGGTGACCTGTATGGACGACGGCATCGGCCGAATCCTCAAGGCCCTGAGCGAGAGCGGCATCGCCGAAAAGACGCTGGTCTGGTTCCTCAGTGATAACGGAGGCATTACCCGCCTCGGGCTGAACGGCCCGCTTCGTGCCGGCAAGCTCACCGTCTACGAGGGTGGCGTCCGCGTCCCCAGCGCCGCCTGGTGGCCCGGCGTCATCGAGGGCGGCCGGAAACTGACCACACCAATCATCAACGTGGACGTTCTTCCGACTCTGTTGCGTGCGGCCGGAGCCTCCCGGCCGGCCGGAGCCCCGCCCCTCGACGGCGTGGACGTGCTCGACCTCCTCACAGGCCGGGCCCGTTCCCTCGCCGAACGCGATTTGTATTTCTTCAACGGCCAGGACGGCCTGGAGCGCGAACAGAACGCTGTTATCTCCGCCGACGACTGGAAACTGGTCGTGTGCGGCCCCGACGTGCGCCGTCCAGACGGCTTCCGTACCCCGAAGCACCGCGTGGAGCTGTTCAACCTGCGGGAAGACCCCTTCGAGAAAAAGGACCTTTCCGCCAGCCGGCCTGATCTCGTCGAAGCCCTGGGGCGGAAGCTGATCGCCTTCCGCAAATCGGAACCGCCCAACCCGCTGCCCACTATGAACAGGCCCCCAGCGGATTTCGTCCCGCCCAAACAATGGCGCAATCACCCGATAACCCAACCCGCGGATTAACGGGTCTGGAGGGTTCAGGGTTCGGGGTTCAGGGTTCAGGGGGGATCTTGCCTGACATCTCGGGGGGCGGGCATCTTGCCCGCCTTTAGAGGGGGCAGGGGCATCTTGCCCGCCTGATTCGGCTGTGTGCCACAGCTCTTGAGCCGTGCTGGGCCGCCTCGGATGCTCCGCAGTGCTCAAGAGCAGTGCCACACAACATGGCGGCAGGGCGGGTCCCCGGCCAAAGCTGGGTGCCTGCCCGGATTTCGCTCCGCCGGCGCAAATTCTGGTTCACGGGAAACAGTCGTAACCCCGCCACGACATACTTATCGGACGGCAAACCGTCATTTTTCGGTTCCTCAAGTTACCAGCGGCCCGATCCGCGCCGATGAAAGGGAGGATGTGTCAGGGTATGATTGAGTATACCCTTGACGCCGGTGATCTCCCCCGGCACACTGTCAGGGTTAGACTCTTCGGAACATGACGAGACGGAACCCCGTCTGGCCGGTGGATCGGACACAGAGGCTGCAAGCGGAGGCGTTTGCAATGAAGGGCACGCGCGGGTTGCTGATATCGGGATCGCTGTTCGCCATTTTGCTCGCCGGGGCCGCCCCCGCACAGGCTGAATTGTACAAGGACGTGGCCCGCGGCCTGGCCCTGCTCGACTTCCAGTTTTCCGGGCAGCGCAACGTGCTGGGCGACGGCATCACCGTGAACGCCAACGCCTTCTACAACAACCGGCAATTCGACTTCGGCGTCGGTGAGTTGACGCTCACCGGCCAGGTCCGTGCGTCGGCCGGCTTTACCCGCCGTGGCATCCCTGGCGCCGACTTCACCTTGAACACCGGCAGCGTGCCCCTGAACTACACCTTCAGGACCACCAACGGCCTTGCGGATATCACCGCCACCGGTAGCGTCCTGATCAACATCGATACCGACATCAACGCCCTGGGCTTCTATAACCAGAGGCTGCAGATCTCCAATCGCGGAACCTTTGAAACCACGGGCGCCGCCCTCGGTGGGGGTGACAGCGGGACATTGGCCTTCGATGTTGGCCCCATCGACGTGAGCGGCAACATCTTTGCCGACATTCTGACCGGCCTGACGCAGCCCTTCTTCGCCGCGACCGGCACCGAGAACCCGTTCGAAAAATTCAGCGCACAGGCCAAGCTGATGAAATCCACCAAGACGGTGGAGGAACTTCAGGCCCGCCTCGCCGCCGGCGATGTGCTGAGCGATGAGGAGCTGTCCGCGCTGATCAACAACTCCATCGTCGCCGCGATCCTGGGCGGCGAGCCGTCCAGCAATCTGTTTGACCAGTTCATGTTGCCCGACGGCCTGATCGATTCGAAGACCGGCGAAACCAACGCCCGGATGACCGTCGCCCCCGAACCGGCCACGTTCAGTGCCCTGGCGCTGGCCCTGGTCGCCGGCCTGATGCGCCGCCGACCGGTCCGCTGAGCGCGGTGGGCCGGGGCTCTCGGCCCCTTGGTGAAGTCCGGCTACGGTTTGCCAGGATTTGACCTCTCCCGCACCCGCCGGGGACAATACCCGGCGTCATGACCAGTGCCATTGTTCTCTTCTTTTTAGTTCTTCCGGGACTCGATTCCGCCGATTCCCCGCCGTCCGGCGAGGAGCCGCTTTCTCTCCTGGGCCGATACACCCTGGCCTGCCCAATCTGCCAGCAGACCTTCACTGCGATTGCCTGCCCCCAGAGCAATATCCGCGGCGGCGTTGACCGTGACTTTTTCGCCCGCGCCCTCGGGCCGCAGCCCGAGTTCTACCGGATCGCCACCTGTCCCCGGTGCGGATACAGCGGTTACCCCGGCGACTTCGACGCCAATACGGTTTTTCCCCCGGGTTTTCGTGAGAAGGTGCTCCAGTCGCCCAAGCTGGTGTTGCCGGCCGGCTTCGGCCCTGAGAGCGATCCGCGCGATCTCGATGCCCGCGACCGCTACGCGCTGGCGGTCACGTGCTATCAGTGGCTTGGCAGGTCCGACGAGGCCCTGGGCTGGCTTCACCTGCGGGCTTCCTGGATCTACCGGGAAGAAGGGGCCGTCCTCCCGCCGGACGACCGCCTGGCCCGCGCCTTCAGGTATATCCAGCGCTGGCGCCCGCAGCTTGGTCCCGGCGACAACCAGGCCGACGGTGAACTGCGCACGGCCGCCCGCATCGCGGAAGCCATCGCCCACGGGGACTTCAACCGCTATCAGCGGCCGTATATCGAGCTGGCGCTGGCGCTGATTCTCAGACGTCACGGCGAGAACCAACCGGCCATGGAGATGCTCGACCGCCTGGCTGATTACGAACCGTTCTCACAGGCCTTGAAGGATGGGATCGCCCGCATGCGCGAGTCGATTCGCCTCGAACGCGCCCAGCAACTGCGCGCGGCCGACTGCTTCGACCGCGCCCTCATGGCCGACCAGATCGCTCCGCCCAACAAAGCCCCCGCCTGCTATTTGCTTGGAGAACTCTACCGCCGCCTCGGCCGTGACCGTGAGGCGGTGCGTTGGTATGACCGCGCCCTGGCCGATCCATCGCTTCCGCCGGACCTGCGCACCTGGGCTCGAGAGGCCCGGCGGGCCGTGGCCGGAACGCGAACACATTGATGACCGGGGATCGGTATTGAGTGGGCTTCGCCGGCCCTCGCTTGCGCTTTGGGCTCAGAAACAAAACCACCAATTCCGCTTCGCTGCACTGGTGGCTACTTTCACCTGGCCCCTCCCGGGGCTCGGGGCCAAGCGATCACTGCTCTTCCGCCGCTTCTTCCAGTCGGATCAGCTTTCCGAGGTGCAGGCGATAGATGACATGCGGCGGTAGATCGACCCTGCGATAGATGCCCAGCGGCAGATCGCCCCCCAGCACGTACAACTCTTCATCCGCCAGCCGCAGCCGGCAGACCGCATGCCGCTGGCCTTCCATATCGAAGGCTGCTACCGGCCGGAAATCCGCGATCGGCTCATCGGGGGCGACACTGCCCAGCAGCAAGGCGATCTCTTCTTCCAGCCCCGACGGCAACTCCTCCAGCGGAAGTTGCCCCACCTCAAGCACGAGCATGAACCGTGTGCCGATGTGTACGCTGTAGAGATCGTCCGGCGAGAGGCCCCAGTCGGGGTAGTAATTCGGTTTCGTCTCGCCCGCAATGACATGGAAATCTTCCGGCCGATTGCCGTCGCGACTGGCCGTGAAGGAGAACAAAGTCACCGGCCCTTCACCTTCCAGCGGATGCTGCTCGAAGGTGGCCACCGCCTGGAGGGTGGAGGGCGTCTCCGCGCCGAATTCCCGGTTGAGATACTCGCGGGCCATTTGTTCGTGGGTCAGTGTCGCGAACATAGAGCAACTCCAAGGAACTCCACCCGCGAGCAGGTCTCGTCGGACCTACCCTCCCATGCCGCCGACGCGTTATCGCGGCAATTTCCTGGCAAATACGCCCAGGTGATTGGCCACCCGCCGCTCCCGGCCGCCTGAAGGTCGATTCAATGTGACCGGCCGGCCATCTGGCCCCTCGATCACCAGGGCCGTACTTCCGCCGCCGTCTAGGTTGAGCGCGTCCCAGGCGCCCAGCTTCTTGAGCCACTCGGCCGTCTCCGGCTTGGTCGCCCCTTCGCTATAGCCTCGCTGCCGACCATCAATCGCCATCAGGATGAGATAGCGCCCGTCGCGGCTGATGCCTACCGCCGACCGGGGATGACGATTCACGGTAATCGGTCGTCGATCATCCGCCCGAAGGCTGTATCGACCCTTCAGCAACAACGTCGTGTCTCCCGACAGAGCATTGTAGGCTCCCCGGGTATCGATTGGCGCGGGGTCAATCCAAGCCCGGCGGTCTTTGCTGATCAGCAGGGCGTCGTAGTGGTTCGGCGGCGAATACAGGTCCCCGCGTGACATGGAAAGCCCGATAATATCCTGCGGATCAGCCGGCTGAGTGGCAAAAACGTCGAAGAACGAGCCGTTAATCGCGGCCTGACACTTGAATTCCGCCAGAAACTCACTGGTGGTGCGGGCGTTAACGTCTTTGGGCTGGTCCCCGTTCGAGGGGGTGACCAGGAGTTCGATGGTCGGCTCGCGCAGGTCCACCCGGACGGCCCGCATTTGCACCGGCCGGGGCGTTTTCGTGGACCCTTCGCACATCTCCACCCCCACAAAGATCGGTTTCCAGGGGCTGATGTGGGCATCAGCCACTGCCATTGCCGGGTCTTCCGCCGGGGCCGTGGCCGGCGGCCGAGCGGCCGGCTCCGCCCAGGCCGGAGCCAGAACGACGAGCCCAGTGGCCAAACAGAACACCGTCCCGCCCAACGAATAACGCAACCGCAAACGCATCACACAACCTCCTCTGCCCGACCCACGCACTTTGCCAGGCCGGCAGGGGGGATTCTAACCGTTTTGCCCCTCATCCGCCTCGCGCGTATCATCCTGGAATTCGAGATTGGCTGAGCTGCTTCCGGGAGTTGCCGATGCGCGTGGTATTCTTTGGTTCCGGTGAATTCGCGGTCCCGAGTCTTCGGTGGCTGGTGAACAGCCCGCACGAGGTGGCCCTGGTGGTGACCCAGCCCGACCGGCCGGCCGGCCGGGGCAAGAAGCTCATGCCTACCCCCGTGGCCGCCCGGGCCTTGCAGGAGGGGCTGCCCCTCGAACGATGCGAGAATGTGAATGCTCCCGAGTTCGTCGAGAAGCTCCGCGCGCTGAAGGCCGACATTGGCGTGGTCATCGCCTTCGGCCAGAAAGTGCTCGAGCCCGCCCGCATGGCTTTCCCCAGCCAATGCGTCAACCTGCACGCCTCGCTGCTGCCCAAATATCGCGGAGCCGCTCCCATCCCCGCCGCCATACTGGCCGGGGAGACAAAGACGGGAGTTACCGTCTTCCGGCTGGTAGACCGCCTCGACGCCGGGCCGATCCTCGTTCAGCGGTACACCATGATCGCCCCGACCGAGACCGCCGAAGAGCTGGAATCCCGGCTGGCCGGGGTGGGCTGCGACGCCATCGACGCGACCCTGCGGCTGCACGAGCAGGATCCGCTGCCGGCGGGCCAGCCGCAGGACGAGTCTCAGGCCAGCCGCGCGCCTAAACTGAGCAAGGCCGATGGGTATCTCCGGTTTGATGAGCCGGCCGAGCGCATCGCGCTGCGTTGCCGGGCCATGTGGCCCTGGCCGGGCGGACGTTGCCGATATGTATCCGCAGAGGGCCGCGGCGAGGAGGTGACCTTTGTCAACGTCACCCCGGTGCCGGTGGCCGCTGAGGCGCCGCCCGGCGCCATCACGCCGGTGTTGACCGTGGCCACCGGCCAGGGCTGCCTGGAGATTCATTGCCTCCAGCCGGCGGGCAAGCGGCCCATGAGCTGGCAGGACTTCGTGAACGGCCGCCATGTGAAGGCGGGGGACCGCTTCGAGACGCTTGCGACCCGGTGACCGTGGAGATCGCAGAGAAGAAGAGAATGAATCCAAAGCTGCAAGGCGTTGAACCCAGGCGTTGCCCGCTCAGCATGCGGCAGTCGGGTTTCGACATTGGTTCGGGTTGCCGCCCCCGCTGTCTTCGCTCATTCGGGTTTTGTGATTCGTCATTCGGCCCATTGCTCTGCGTCTCCGCCGGGGTTCATTGATGTATTTTCTCGTCTTCGCCGCATTTGCCATCGTGTTGAGCATCCCTTCCGGCGGGCTGCCGTGGAAGACTATCGAGGTGCCGGCGCTCACCTACGGCATGGTGGCAGGGCAGGCGCTGCTTGCGGGAATTGTCGCCTGGGGGTTCGCGCGAGCCGTCCGCACCCGTCTGGATTCTGAGCCGGCCTGGCTGCCGGGGGCCCAGCGGCTGTTTGCCCAGGGCACCTTTGCCGTGCGCGTGGTGCTGGCTTTTGGGCTGGCCGGCAGCATTTACTTGACCGATTGGGCGCAGCGCGTCCGATCCGTCCGGTGGTTGCAAAGCTTCTACGGGCTGGACGAACTGGCCATGCTGGTGCCGTTCTTTACGGCCATTCTGCTCGGCTGGGTGATGTTGTATCCGGCTGACCGCGCCATCCGCCGCGTGCATTTCGACCAGCAGTTGCGGGCCGGGATTCTTCCCCGGCCGGTGTGGCGGCTCGGGTCGTACCTGAGCTTCATGTTTCGCCAGCACGTGCTGATCATCGCGGTGCCGATGGTTCCCATCGTCATTGCCAATGACCTCGTCTCCTACTACTCCCGATCCATTCGCCATTGGACGAAGGTGGCATGGGGAGGAGAGGCCGTGCTGGTGGCTGTGGCCGGGCTGGTCTTTCTGGTGGCCCCTCTGATGTTGCGGCACATCTGGCATACCCGCGTGCTGCCGCCGGGCGAACTCCGTGATCGGCTCGAGCGCATGTGCAAACGCATCGGCCTGACCTACCGGCGTATCCTCATCTGGGAAAGCGACGGCATGGTGGTCAATGCGGCGGTAATGGGCCTCTTCCGGCCGGTGCGCTACATCCTGCTTTCCGATGGCCTGCTGGAGATGATGGATGACCGCAAGATCGAGGCCGTATTCGGCCACGAGGCCGGCCACGTGAAGAAGCGCCATATCCAGTATTACCTGCTCTTTGCCATTCTGAGCATGTTCATCGTCGGGGGGCTGATGGAACTGGCCATGCGGGCCCGCGCCCAGTGGCCGGGGTACTTCCCGCCGCTGGCTCAGTTCGAGGGCTACCTGCAGGTGGCGGCCATGGCCCTGGTCGTGCTGGTGTGGGGGATGGGCTTCGGCGCTGTTTCGAGACGCTTCGAATGGCAGGCGGACCTGTTCGGGGCCCAGAGCGTCACGCCCTCGGAGTCCGAGTGCAACCGCCCCTGCGTGCTGCACGGCACGGCCACGCCGTTCGATCCCTCCGGGGAAAAGGGACCGGGCGTGCCCCCGGGCGGAGTGCCGGTTTGCGCGACCGCGGCCACCACCTTCGCCGATGCCCTTCACCGCATCGCCGATCTGAACGGCATTCCCATCGACGCGCGGAGCTGGCGGCATTCGAGCATTGCCAACCGCAAGCAACTCCTGCACCAATACGCCGCCGACCCCCAGGCCGCAGCCCGGCTGGAGCGGTCAGTGCTGATCATCAAGGCCGTCCTTCTGGCCGGTACCGCCATCGGCCTGGTGGTAGCGACGTGGCTGTACTGGCCGCGCTGATGCCGTTTCCAGGACCCAGTTTCCGGGCGGACAAGGCATTTCATGAACGGAGCAGGCGGGCAAGATGGTCGCCCTCCGAGGTATTCAGGCGGGCAGGATGTGCCCCCCTGAACCCCGAACCCCGAACCCTGAACCCTCCAAAGGCGGGCATCCTGCCCGCCTCATGGGCCGAAGCTCTGTTGCGATATTCAGGGGCCGGGGAACAACGGTTTCCTCCGACCGCCTGGCCTTCTCCCGGTCTTTTTCGCCTCTCACATTTGCGGACGTGGGGGTTTGTGGCCCTCAAAATAGTCCAGAAGCCGGTCGGCAAGTTGATCTGCTGATTGACCAGGTGCTTCCATTGCCTTCGCCGCCTCCAGGAATGACTCTTCGGTTTCGCCCAGGGTGGTGATCAGCCGTTTGAATTCGTCAAGAGTCAGCCCCACGCGGGCAATCTGTTCCTGCTGTGCAGGTGGCAGTTCATTCCAGAACGTCCGTGGCGGCAGAACACGATCATTGGCCACCGCAACCGCGCCCCATGCAGCCGCTTCTTTCTGAAGCTGTGCGCGCTGGGCCATGAGGGCTCGCGCATCGCTTTGCCTGCGTCTCGCGGCCTCCTGTTGTTCGCGGGCGGCGGCTTTGGCCTCGGTGGCCAGAGATTCTTTCAAACCATCTCGATGGGTATGAACACTGATTCCGCGCGGGCTGGCTACCCAATGCGTGGTCTTGCTGCGGCGCGCGTTTTTAGATGCTTCCGTTTTCAGCTCCCGCTCCCGGGAGACAGCGGTTTTACGGGCCTGTTCCGACGCTGCGATGGAGGCGGTGATGTCCGCTATCTGCTGATCGAGTCGTCGTTTTTCGCGGGCGGCTTTTTCACGCAACGCAGCGATGGCCTGACGCAATTCATCCGGGACGAAGGTGACGCGGCCATCTTCTGTCTTGATGAATTCGTTCTTCAAGAGGCTGTAGTATTTGTAGAGAGCCGACGTGGGCTGGCTGGTGGTGGGGGGCTGACCGGCCGTGGGGGGCACGAGCTCCACAATCCACTCTTGCGGCTCTGTTGGAAACTCATCAACTACCGGGCGTTCCTGGCCGCGACGTTGAATAAACGTGGCCGGATTGACTGGAATAGGCGGAGGAGCGTTGACCGGCGTCACCGGCTCCGGCCGTCTGCTAACCACCTCCGTGGGCTCGGGCAATGTGCGGATCGGCGGGGCGGGAGGCTCCGCCTGGGACCTGGGCAGCGGTGGAGAGGATCGCTCCGGCTTGGTACCGAGCAGTCGCTCCGCCTCTCTTTCAACGGCCGCCCCGGGTTTAGCCCGCGCCACCTCGCTCTGTGACCACGACAGGATGCTGGTGACCATCGCGGTTGCAAGCGACAGACAGAGCAGGACGACCATTCCTACCACGAATTTCATGTACATGGCTGGTTCCTCCCTATGTTGTGCAAAATGGAGCCCCATCCCCGTGCTGCGATTGGTTGCCAGGCGTCAGGCTCCCTGTGAAACTGGTGGCAAAAGTTTATCAGATGGGCTTATTGGCGTCAAATTGTGTACAGGGCGGAATTTGGTCCGCAGCATACTGGTTCTTGGGGAAAAGCCAGGGTTGGGGCCGCCAGCTCCCGATGGGCCGGGCTTTGGGCTTCAAGGGTGTGGATTTCGGGGGGGAAGATTCGGGCTTCAGGGGGGCGGGCATCCTGCCCGCCTTTGGAAGGTTCAGGGGCCGGTGGGGCACCGGTGTCTTGTTGGTGTATAAGCGTTGGGGCAACCCCGTCTTGATTCCGTCACCTCCGTTTCGCGAAGATGAGTGGCGGTGGTGCTCGATGACAGAAGGTGCGAGACGCCGGCGAGGAATTGTGCGAGAGTGAGGCAAGCATTCGGACGTCCAGTGTAACGAATGCGCAACGGCCCGAGCGGTGGTGCGGGGCAACCGCCCGAGGCCATGAAGCGGCTGCGGACCAATGCGGCCAAGGCGTTCCTGAAGACCCGCAGCAGCGTGTGCCTGGTCTATCCCGTGATAGTGCGACTGTCGAGGAATCGGCGGTGGCTCAAGTCAGCTCATCTGTGTCCGCTCATCACGCTGCCAGAGGCCAGCAAGAAGCAGGTAAAGCGATCAGCATGAGGAGACTGATGGCTGCCTCCGAAGGAATTTGCACAGATGTTGACGCGGCCTCCAGCGGGCTGCCTCAGGGCCCCGGCGGGCTTGCCTGCCGGTGGCGGATCGCTCGACGCCGCCTGCCCGGACCGGGGTTTGACGGCCCGGCCCAATCCGGGTACTCATTACGGCTTGGACTCAAACTCTAAGGAGCATCGCGATGCATGACCCCACCACCCGTCGTTCATTCTTGCAGGCCCTGGGCGCCGGCGCCGCCGCGCTGGGGATTCAAGCTGCCGCAGGGGCCGAGGAGAAGCCCATCCAGGGTTTTGAGAAAGAGCCTGCCGACCCGAATGTTTCCAAGGGTTGGACGCCCGTCTCCGATCGCAAGGTCCGGGTGGGCATCGTGGGCTACGGCGTGTGCCAGTTCGGGGCGGCCTTCAGCTTCCAGGACCACCCGAACGTCGAGGTGGTCGCCGTCAGCGACCTTATTCCGGACCGGTGCGCGGCCCTGGCCCGAGCCTGCCGGTGCGAGAAGACCTATCCTTCGCTCGAAGAGCTGGTCAAGGACGACAAGATCGAGGCGGTCTTCGTGGCCACCGACGCCCCCAATCATGCCCGGCACTGCATCGAAGTGCTCAAGCACGGCAAGCACGTGGCCACGGCCGTGCCGGCGGTTTTCGGCTCGCTGGAAGATGCCGACAAGGTTTTCGAGGCGGTGAAGAAAAGCGGTCTCAAGTACATGATGTTCGAGACCTCCTGCTTCCATGCGGATCTTTACGCCATGCGGAAGATCTACGAGGCCGGCGGCCTGGGCGAACTGGTGTACGCGGAAGGGGAATACTACCACTACTCGGAGAAGCCCATCGATTCCTACAAGGGCTGGCGGGTCGGCCTGCCGCCGCAATGGTATCCCACCCACTCGAACGCCTACTGCCTCGGCGTGACGCACGGGAGCTTCACCGAAGTCTCCTGCATGGGCATGCCCAGCCTGCTCGAGAAGCTCCAGCCGGCCAACAATCCCTACAAGAACCCCTTCGGCACCGAGATCGCCCTGTTCCGCACCAGCGAGGGGGGGATGGCCCGGATGGCCGTCAGTTGGGACACCCCCGGCTTCAGCGGCGAAATGGGCCGGGTGCGCGGTCAGAAGGGCACCGTCTACGGCCAGTACCAGGGGCTTGAGAAAAAACTGCCCAACATCAATCGCCCGCCGTTACCGCCCGGAGTGGACCCCGGCGGACACGGCGGCTCTCACGGCTATCTCATGAATGAGTTCGTCCTGGCCATTCTTGAGGACCGCAAGCCGCTGGTGGACGTGGCCCTGGCGCTCAACATGACGGTGAGCGGCATCATCGCGCATCAGTCGGCGCTTCGGGACGGCGAATTGCTCAAGATCCCGCAGTACAAGCTTTGATCCATCATTCACGGGTCGATCCGGACAGGCAGCGTACAATAACCGGCCGGCCAGCCTCCCTGGCCGGCCGGTGTTCTCATGGCAGTGGAGACAGTCATGGCCAGCAGCGCACTCCTCAAAAGGCTTGCCCGGCAACACGGCACGCCGCTCCTGATCGTGGATCATGACGTGCTTCGTCGCAACTATGCGGAGTTCCGCCGGCGCCTGCCGCGCGTGCAGGCGTACTACGCCGTCAAGGCCAACCCCGCTCCCGAAATCATCCGCACGTTCTACGAAGCTGGAGCCAGCTTTGACGTCGCCAGCATCGGCGAGTTCCGGCTGGTGTACGAGAATATCAAAAACCTCCCGCCCGCGCAGCGGCAGAACTACATCTGGGACAAGATCATCTACGCCAACCCGATCAAGGACCGGGCCACGCTGGAGGAGCTCGATCCCTACAAGCCGCTGGTCACTTACGACAACCCCGAAGAAATTCGCAAGATTCGCAGGCACGCTCCGCACGCCGGCCTGGCCCTGCGCATCCGTGTGCCTAACACCGGCTCGATGGTCGAACTGTCCAGTAAATTCGGTGCCGCTCCCGGCGAGGCCGCCGATCTGATCGCGGCCGCCTTCGACGCCGGGCTGGTCGTGGAGGGGCTCAGCTTCCACGTCGGCAGCCAATGCACTAACTACGACAACTTCGTGCAGGCGCTCAACATGTCCGCCCAGGTGCTGGAAGAGGCCGCCGGCCGGGGCTATGCGCTGCGGCTCCTCGACATCGGCGGAGGCTTCCCCGCGCCGTACGACGGCAACGTGCGCTCCTTCCGCGAGTTGGCGGCGGTGCTGAACGCCGAGTTCAGGCGGCTCTTCCCGGCGGAATTGGAGATCATCGCCGAGCCGGGCCGGTTTATGGTGGCCACCGCGGCTACTCTGGTGGCCGAGGTGATCGGCAAGGCCGACCGCGACGGCAAACGCTGCTATTACCTGAATGATGGCATCTATCACACTTTCTCCGGCGTGCTGTTCGACCACTGTCAGTATCACATCAAGGCGTTCAAGAAGGGCCCGACGCAGCTCTGCGCCGTCTTCGGTCCCACCTGCGATGCGCTCGATACCATCTGCCAGTCCGAGCCGCTGCCGGACCTGAACCTGGGCGATCTGGTCTACAGCGAGAACATCGGCGCCTACAGCCACGCCTCCTCGACCTGGTTCAACGGCTTCCCCCCGGCCCAGGTGGTACACATCAACTACCAGGCGAGGTCCCGTGGTTCCCGGGCCTGATACGGATTCCAAATGAATCTTGTGCGTTGGGTGCGGGTGCCTCGCCTCTTCAGAGGGTGAGGTACTCCGAACGCGCGAAGATTCAAGTGATCAGCAGCGGGGCGACCAACAACCAGCATGGCGGCGCGTCGCTCCCCAAAAAGCAACAAGGCCACGAGTAGATTCGTGGCCTTGTCGTAGATCGCTCAGGACGGTTGACCCTACTGGGCTTGGGCCGCCTGGGTGGTCGGGGCTTGCTCTTCGAGCGGGATGCCAAGCTTTTCCGCCAGTGCCTGCACGTTCTTCCGCACGTTATCCGGATCCGCCGGACCGGCCGTGGCAAGCAGCCGCCACGCATGGCGGCAGGCGAGGACGGCCTCTTCGCGGTCGGCCTGCGGGGTGCGGCCGGATGACGCCTGGCTGCGACGGAAGTACCCCTCGGCCAGGTGGTAATACGTGCCGGCCATGGTGTACCCCATGTCCGCGGGCACGGTCTGGAGGAGGTTAATCGCCTGCCTGAGCCGAGCGATGCCCATGTCCAGATTGCCGACCACAACTTGAGCCCAGCCGAGGGTGTCGATGATCAGGGCCCGGTCGCGGGCGCTGGTGCCCGGCGGCAGACTGCGCACCGCCAACTCGGCGTGTTCCATGGCCTTCTGCGGCTCCTTGAACGAGTCGAGCAGCAGGTACGCCAGATTGTTCTGGGCCATGGTGTTGCCTGGCGCCAAGGTCACCAGTTGCTCGTAGAGCTTACGGGCGGTGGGCAGATCCTTGTGGGCGTGAACCGCTCTGCACAGGTCTTCCAGGATCAGGATCTTCTCCGCCTTGGCCTTGTCGTCCGTGCCGGTGATGCTCGCCAGCAGGGCGTTCATGTCCTGCAAACCGGCCTCGTAACCGGCGCTATCCATAAGCTGCGCGAGGGCGACCGCATACTTGGCGGAACGATCATCCGGCCGGGCGGCCAGGCGGCTCTTGAGCGTCGCCAGGCCGTCCTTGAGATTCGCGCTTGCGCTCATCGCGATGGCCTTGACACCGGCCAGGTCGTCGCCGGCGCCATCGAGCAACTGGTTGTAGATTTCGATGGCCTGGGCCGGTTGCTCGGCCGCGGCGTAGGCTTCGGCAAGCTTGATCCGGATGAGCGGCTGCTTGCGCGTTTCCTCGGGCACGCGCTGGTTGACAAACTGGATCAGGTCCTGCGGGCGTTTCATGCGCAGGCACAGCTCCGCCAGGCTCATGACAGACCGAAGCTGCATCCCGGTGACCTCAACCGCCTCGCGGGTGGCCGCAATTGCGCGGGCGGCATCGCCCTGAAGCGAGTACAGGTTGGCCAGCATGGCCAGCCAGGAAACGCGGTTGGGGGAATTCGGCTCGCGCGAACGGGGCAGGATCACGGCTTCGGCCGCCGCCCATTGCTGCCGGCCCACGTGCAGCTCCACGAGCTGCCTGGCCGTCTCCAACTCCACCACCTGCTGCATGTCTCCCGTGGTCTTCCTGTTGTCTTCGAGAATGGAGTTCAACTGAGCGACCGCCAGGTCCGGTTGGTTGGTTTCCGCCAGGCACCTGGCCAGCGCGCGCCGATGCCCGAAATTGAAGCCCGTCGGATCGAGTGACGCGGCCTTGCGCAGATCTTCGATCGCCAGGGCGATCGCTCCACGCTGGTAGTGCATCTGCCCGCGCCGATAGAAGCCCATCGCATCCTGGGGCCGCTGGCGGATGTAGTTGTTCATGTCCTCGATCGCTTGCGATACCCGGCCGGTGATCATGGCCAGTTGGGAGTGAGCGATGAGGGCATAGCCGTCTGTAAACTTCTCTCCGTAAGCGACGATCTCCTTATCGACCTCCGTGAAGCGATCCTCCGGGGAGTTCATCAGCAACTGGATGAGGGACCACCGGGCCTGCCGGTTGGCGTTCGTGTTCTCATCGCCGCCGCTGATAGCGATCGCCCGGCGATACTTGGCCTCCGCCTCTTTGGGCTGCTGGGTTCGTTCGTAGAAGCGGGCGATGTCCAGCAACACCTCGGGTATCTCGTGAATCTTGGCGGCCGCCTCGTAGGCCGCGGCCACGTTGGCGTCGGTGGGAGCGTTCTCGCCGCCGGCATTGTTCAACTCTTCAAGATGGCGGGCGAGCATAAGCTGGGCGCCGGCCTTGCTGCGGGGTTCCTTCATGCTCTGGACCGCTTCCTGCAGCAACTGGGCGGCCGCGGCGGGATCAGGCGGGCTCTTCTGGCGCAGGAAGGCCGCATACCGATCGACCACCAGCAGGTTTTCGGGTCCGAGTTTGCGGCATTTTTCGTAGGTTTCCCGGGCTTTGTCGGCCTGGTTGGTCTGCACATACAGGGCGGCCAGGGCCAGCAGGTTGTCCAGGTCCTGCGGGTTGCTCTGGGCGATCTTCTCTCTTCGAGCGATGCCACCGGCCGGGTTCGCCTGGTCTTCGGCTTCCTGCCGTTCTTTCAGTACGATCGGGTGCGTGGGGTTCAACTCCGCCAGCCGGCGCACGTAAAGTTGCCGCTGGGCTTCATCCCCGCGAAAACGGGCCAGATTGTACATGAGCAGCACGGCCGAGGTATGGCGAGGATTGAGCTCCAGGGCCTTGGCCAGGCTTTGCTGGGCTTCCTCAGATAGATTGAGCAGGAACTGGGCCTGTCCCAACAGGACATAGCCGTCGGGATAGGAGGGAAACTCATTGAGGCCGGCTTCCACTTCGCGGCGCGCCAGGTCGGCCTGGACCCGGACCTCCGCGGCGTTGTTCTCCCGGGCGGCGGTTTCCGCCTTGGCCAGGGCGAGACGGCCGCGATGGAAGCGTCCGCCGGCGCGCGTCGCGCCCAGCTCGATGAGCTTGGGGATGCATTCATTCTCGGCCACCGGCCAGGTCTCTTTTTTGGCCAGTGCGATGTTGAACATCTGCTCCAGGATCGCGGATTCCTGCGGCCGAAGCTGATGGGCCGTCCTCAACTGCTCGATCGCCTTTTCGTTTTCCCCTGCGTTGACGTAAAGCTGGGCGAGCGATATGGCCTTCTCATAGGGTGGCGTATCCTCATGGGAGACGACCTCGATGAGACGCTGGAGCATATCCTCTCTGGCGCCCTCGGCTGCGGCCGCCAGCCTGCGAATATTCCGGCGGTTGGCATCCAGGCGCTTGTATTCCTCCGTCTCGCCGGCCGCCGATTGAGTCGCGGTAAGGTCCGCGATCCGCTTGTCCAGGGTGGCCAGGGCATTGTTGAAGGCGGCTTTCAGTTCCTGGGACTTGGCCGACTTGACCGCGTCGGAATCCTCCGCCTTGGCGGCCAGCAGAAACGCCAGCGTGCGCAGCGCGGCGAAGTGGGTTGGATCCGACTTCAGGGCCTCGTAGATCTTGGCTTTGGCCTGCTCGACCCGGGCGGAATCATCCTCTCCCTCCGACGACCCCTGGAGCAGGGCGACCGCTTCCTGGACGGCCTTGTCGGCCGCCTGTTCCGGCAGATTGAGCTTGGCTCGTATGGCCTCCAGGCCGGCCTCGTTGTTCCTTGCCTGGTAGATGCCGGCCAGGATGAGCATGGCCTCGCGGTTCTGCGGGTTCAATTTCAGCGCTCGATCCGCCGAGAGCTGCGCCTGATCAAGCTGTCCCAGATCGCGCTGCACGGTGGCCAGCAGGGTCCAGGCCACATCGTGATTGGGCACGGTGGTCCGGGTCAGCTCCTGCAGGAGTTCGACCGCCATGGCGGGAACATTGTTGAGATGGTAGAGCTGGGCCAGCACGAGCTGAACTCGGATATCTGACCCGCGGGTGGCCGTGCTGGCCTGTTTCATCAGCTCCAGGGCCCGGGGGTAGTTGCCTTCGAGCATGTACAGCCGGCCTCTCATGAACTTGGCGACGCCGTTTTCTTCGCGGCCTTCCGCCTCGTTCACGTACTCCGAATACTGCACTTCCTTCAAATTCTTGAGGATGGCGGCGAATTCCTCGCTATCACGCGGCAGGCCGCCGGCCTGGGCCACCCGCACATCAAACAGCTCCTCGCGAATCTTGAGCATGAAGAGCCGGTTGCGGAATTCCATGTGGGTGCCCCGGCTGATGCGGCGGTCCACGCGGGCCTGAAGCACATCGCCGGCTTCGGCAAGCTTGCTCGACCGGCGGTAAAGGTTGGACAGCTTCAAATAAGCCTCAAACTCGTCCGGGGCCGCGTGGATTGCCTTCTTGTAAGCCTCGATGGCCTGCGCCTGGTGGCTTTCCGTTTCGCTCTTTCGCTTGGCTTCATCGCGCTCGGTCGAAGGCTTAAAGGCCCAATAGTCGCCCATGCTGCAGAGGATTCTGTCGTCGCTGGAGTTCAGTTGGGCCGCCTGCTGCAGCGATTCGAGGCATTTGCGATCCGCTTCGTCGAGCTGCTTGAGCAGTTCCGGCTCCGAGCTGCCCATGGTGGTGCCCCGGCGGAACATTTCCAGCCGGATCCACAGCAGGTTGCGCAGTTCCAGGTAGAATCGGCCCCGATAGAGCCATGCCGTGCTGGCCTGCTTGGAATCTTCCGGGAGATGGGCCTTCAACTGCTCATAGACGTCTTCCGCCTCGCGAATCCGGGCTTCCGCCTGCTTGTAGGTTTCCTGGGGCCGCGGGCTGCTCAGCAGCATTCTGGCCTCTTCCATGTGCCAGCCCGCCAGGTAGCTGGCCAGATCGGGGTCGCTCTTTTTGAGCTCAAAGGCCTGCTTCAGGAGCTTCTCGCCTTCGGCCGCGTTCTCGGGCTTGACGCCGCGCTGCTTGGTCAGGGCCAGGCCCCAGCAACCCAGGCCCATCGGGTTGGGCTGCTCTTTGTTCATTTCGCTGAGCAGACGGGCTTCCTGTTCGAGGCCCGGCCAGTCCGCCGTGCCGACCAGGCGGTAGAAATCGATGTAGGTGTTCAGGATGCGCGTTTGGGCCGCCTCATTGGTCGGGTCTTCGCGCATAACCGCTCGCCAGGCCTGGAGCGCCTTGCCGGCCTGGCCCGCGCTGTAAGCCATGTCGCCGACGAGGATCCGGTAGTTGGTCATGTCCTGACGAAGGCGGGCTTTCTTCTCCGAATCGCTGGTATTAAGCATGGCCCGGCGGGCCCGTTCCGCCGCATTGTTGTATGCGATCGCCGCCTGCTCGTACTGTTTCTTGGCCTCGAAGTCCTTGGCCTGCTGGACAAACGGCGCGGGGTCTGGCGGGGGCAGCACGACGATCAGGGCGAACATGCAGATCGTCATTAACACCATGGCCGCAATGGTCAGACCGACCACCAGTTTCTTGTTCAATCGTTGTGCCATTGGCAGAGTCTTCCTTTTCTATCTGAATCGAGGCCGTTGCTCCTGGAACCCCGTCACTTTTCGGCCTGAACGGGTTGGTCTGGCGCGTCATCCGAGGGCCAGATCGGCCAATGATCCCGCACCAGCACCGGAAGCGCTACCTGCAGGAAGCGCTTGCCTGCCTCGGTCGCCTTGGCCACTGCCTCGGGGGGCCTCTCGGGAGGCAGTTGGAACGATATTTCCACCTTGCTGAAATAGGCGTAACGGGCCAGCGGATTACCCAGGGTCATACGCAGCCGGTCGCGGTCAGCATGCCACTGGTCGCAGGCCCGGAAGGTATACATGACCAGCCGGCTCTCTTCGTCCCTGAGAGTCCGGCGATGAAACAGAAGCGCCTGCACGGGCACTTCACGGTCCTTCTCGGGAAGGTCGGGAAGTTCCACGGTCAGCAGTTGGTTGCCCACCGGTTGGAAACCATTGCCCAGCATGCACTGCTCGGGGACGTGCGGCACCTGGTCAGGCTTGCCGGTGTAGTAGGTGATGAACAGATGGAAGAGATCGTCCGCAGGCTGACGCTTGCTTTGATCTTCGCTCCATCGCCACAGTCTCAGGGGCCAGCTCAGATACTGCGACGTGCCCAGTTCGTTTACCATCTCGGGCGCAAGCTGAATGGGGTTACCCGCCAGGACATACTTCATCGTCTCGCCGGAGGGGTCCCGGTAAGTGAGTTTCTCCCGGTCCAGTTGGCTCAGTTCCCGCTTGAGCGGCAGGGGCAGTTTTCGGATGACGATATTTTGGAAACGCCGCTCGAAACCGATCGTCAAAACCGCCAACAACGCCACGCAGCCGATGAACCACCGGTTGCGACTGGCCCAGTGCATCGCGTCGACCATCGGACTCCGGCCAGGGGGAGGCGGTGGGTTGGAAAGCACTGCGGGTGGAGAGGAGCTTTCGGATTGTTCGCTCGACATCGATCGGTCGCCTTTCCGACTGTCTACCCTCGGTTTCATACGATCAGGGTCGAACACCTGGACGTGAGCCGCCCCTGTGGCCAGGACGCACTATACGGCTCAGGTCCGTGCCCGGTCAACGACGTCCGGTAAACGATCGACCGCGAGCGGCCGGCTCTACCCGGACCGATGGGCTAATCATCGGTCATATCATCGGCCTGCCCCAGTTTGTGCCTAAGCCATGAAACCACAGTATCTTGCAGGATACAGGCGCACAGCGGCCGGAATGGGCGGCCTCTGCTTGATTTACGCCCCGAAAGGGGAAAAAGTTCAGCCGCCGCCTGTGCCGTCCGATAAAGGGGGAGATGATCGATTCAGCTCGTGAAATCAGTTTGCGCCGCGTGCCGCCACGCAAAAAGTGCGTGATTATGGGCGCCGGCGGCCATGGCCGGGTCGTGCTGGACATTCTGTTGTCGGCCAGGCAGTACCAGGTGGTCGGTTTTCTCGATTCCAACCCGGCCTTGCATGGTCGACGGATGGACGGCCTGCCCATTCTGGGCGACCTCTCCGTGCTTCCCGATTTGTGTGCCCAGGGGGTGACTTCGGCCGTCGTGGCCATCGGGGATAACGGCATCCGTCGCGACATGGCCGAACAGATGGAGGCGGCCGGCCTGCAGCTCATCAATGCCATCCATCCCTCGGCCAACCTGGCCCGCAATGTCACTTTGGGGCGAAATATCGTCATTGCGGCGGGGGCCCTCGTGTGTGCCCATTGCCAGATCGGCGACTCGGTGATCCTGAATACGGGCTGCATTGTGGATCACGAAACCATGATCGGTACCGCCGCCCACGTCTGCCCGGGGGCGAGGATCGCCGGCCGGGTGGCCATCGGATCGGGCGCCTTCGTGGGCATAGGGGCCACCATCCTCCAGGGATTGCGGATTGGCTACGAAGCTGTCGTTGGCGGGGGCGCGGTGGTTATCGAGGATGTGGAGCCTTTGACCACCGTGGTAGGGGTGCCCGCGCGGGTGCTTCATGCGGCGCCGGGGACCGGGGTTTTTTCCGAGAAGGCGCATCGCGCGTCCGCGATTGCACAAGCCGCTCATTGAGCCTGATCAAATCTCCAGCAGTTCACTGACGTCATAGCGGCCGGCCAGATGGAAGGGGAAGGTTCGGCCCACGTGCCGGCGGTGCGTCTCCAGGGCAATCTCCGGGTGGTTGTTCTCCTGGCTCAGGTGCGCGAGCGCCGCCCATTGCAGCCGCCGGCCGGCTGACCGGATCAACTCCGCGGCCTCGGGGTTGGAGAGATGGCCGTGAGGACCGCGGATGCGCTCCTGCAAATAGCGCGGATACGGTCCGGTCGCGAGCATCTGCGGATCGTAATTGCTTTCCAGATAAACGGCATCCAGCGTTTCGAGCCAATCGCGCAGGGCGGCGAACGGATGTCCGAGATCGGTCAGAATGCCGAGCCGAGTGCCGTTATGTTCAACCACGAAGCCGACCCCGTCAGCGGCATCGTGGGGCGTCGGGATGGTGTGGACCGTCACCCCGTTGAACCGAAGCCGGTCGCCGGCGGTGAAGTAGTGGACATTGCTGAGCTTGCCCAGATCGCACGGCGCGGCGGCGTGGGTAGTCCGCGTCATGTGAATCGGCACTTTGAATTTTCTTTGAAAGACACCCGCGCAACGCAGGTGGTCCACATGGTCATGAGAGATGAGCAGGGCGTCTACATCACGGATGTTCCGGCCGTGAGCGCTCATTCGGGCCTCGGCGCATTTGCCGGAGATGCCCGCATCAAAAAGCAGACGTACCCCGCCGGCCTCCACATAGATGCAGTTCCCGTTGGAACCGCTTTGCAGTGAGAAGGTGATCATCCCGAAAACTCCATGTGGGAAGTATATCCGATCGGGTTTGATTCTTCCTGACGGCGCGAAACGGGTTGATCGTGCGCGTTCTGGCGACGCGTCCGTGGCTCGCCGCCAGACGCTGTGTGCTGCGGCTCTGGCGTGTGCGACGGCTCCGGTGTGTGCCGCGGCTCTTGAGCCGTGCAGGACATCGCACCTGGTCATTCAAGAGGAAGATGGGCGGCTGTGTAGTGCGCAAGAACTGCCTGGGGCTGGCCGTGTCAGGCCGGCCGGGCATGTTCCCGCCTGGTCCGGGCCTCATCCCGGCCACGGCCACCATCCGATATGCACCTACGGACGGCGGATGGAGTCGCCGTCCTTTGAGGAGCATACAGGAGGATTTGCTCATGCGGCTTTCTGATGACAGCCTTCCACGAAGAGGCCTGAGGCGGGCCGTGCTGGGGTTGGTTCTGGTGGCCGTGCTGGTGGGGGCATCCGGTCCAGGCTGTGACCATGAGGCGGCCGCTGCCTTCCGTGAGGCGGCCACCGGCCCCATCGGAGAAGGCGTCAGAGGCATCGTCAACGGAGTGCTGGATGGGGTGATCGCCGCGATCGAGAATGCCGGCGACGGCGGCAGTGAAAGCAAAGCCAACGACTGAGTCGGTGGTGAGATCGGCCGGTGCAAATCGCGCAGTTCCTGCGCTGGCGGGCGCGGTCTATGCGCCGGGTGCCCGGCGGCGGCGCAGTTCTTCGTATTGCTGTCGGTGCAGACTCATCTGGACCATGCGGTAGCGCCTGCCGGTGGTCGCGAAGTACTTGTACTGATCGCTGACCGCCCGGAAGCCGACCCCCAGGTAGCAGTTGTACGCGGCCAGGTTTTCCGGGAATACCATGAGGCTGACCCGCGAGGCGGACCGGGTGACGAAGGCTTCGGAGAGCACCAGTTGGATCATCAGGCGGCCCAGGCCTGTCCCGCGTTGCTCCGGCCGGATGACACAGTGTCCCAGCCAGTAATGCCCCGGCTGGCCGGGCATGGGGTTTAACTCCAGGTAACCGATCGGCTCGAGGACGTCATCCCGGCGGAACAGCCGTGGTCCGCTTTCGGGGCCGGCCCAGCCGACCACCTTGGCGGCCGTCAGTGGAGCCGGCGTACTGGGCGCCAGCCAGAACAGCACCTGGGGGGCACGAGCCCAACCGGCCACTACCGGCGCCATCATTTGGTCGAATGGCGTCAGGTAGTACGGCCCTTCGCGGGCGTAGACCAATGGCGTGTTCAGTGGTGCAACGCTCATGAGTTACCTGCTTATAATCGCACCAACGGCCCAAGGATGCACTTTGCATTATACCATGGAGGCCCTTTGACCGGCTGGGAACAGGAACTGAAGGACGGAACTTTCCGCGGCTACCTCGTGCGCCGGGAAGCATGGTTGATCGCCGGACACACTCTGCAACTCATCTGGCCCGCGGACATGGACGCTCTCCTGGACCGGCCCCAGACGCACGAGCGATTCAAACAGGACGAATACATGCCGTACTGGGCCCAGCCCTGGCCCAGTTCCGCCCTCCTGGCCGAGGCGGTCTTTCACGGCCCGGCTGGTAACGGCCGGCCGGCCATCGAGATCGGCTGTGGCGTGGGGGTGGTCAGCATCGCGGCTGCGCTAATGGGCTGGGCCGTCACCGCCAGCGATTATGACGAGGATGCCACCTTCTTTGCCCGGTACAACGCCCACCTGAACCACGTGGAATTGGCCGGCTCCATCTGCCTCGATTATCGCATTCCGCTGGACGAGCCTCGATTCGACCTGATTCTCGGCTCAGACCTGCTCTATGAACGTAACAAGTGCGAGCCGGTGGCCCGCTGGGTGGCCTCGGCCCTCCGGCCGGGCGGCGAAGCGTGGCTGAGCGATCCCAATCGCTCGGCCGCCGACGGCTTTGAGGATTGGGCCCGATCCTTTGGCTTGGACCCGGTTATGGAGCGGGTGGAAACGACCGCCCCGGCCGGTCTGCTGACGCGCGGCCGGATCTGGCGAGTCAGACATGCGGGGGATTTGTGATCTCAAACCCCACAGCGCAAAGTGGGCATCTGCTGTAGCGGCCGGGCTCCGTACCGGCCGTTTGATGGGCAAAACGGCCGCTACGGCTTTGCGCTGTCGGGCTCCAGTTCCGCTGCCGTTTCCGCGGCATGAACCCGCGAAGGCCGGCTCGTCGGCGTCCTGGTCAGTCGGCAGAAACGAACCTGTCCCGTCTGTTTATCCCATGCCATTCGTGACCGTCTCATGTTCCCCCGTTTGCGTGGCATCCTGAATGAAGAGACTCGTTACACGGCATCTTCGCGTTGGCGGCATCGGATTCATTATTGATGCAAATTTTCTTGTGTCCTAAGAAGCCACGCGGTAAACTGGGGCGGTGATTGGTAAAGAACGCAGGGAAGCTGTATACACGTTTCCTAACGAGCAGGCGTAGGCGCGTCTCTTCTTGTGGTGCGGAGGTGCTGAATGACGCGTTTCTTCAGGGTTGCGGCAATCGGGTTTTTGCTGGCCTTGGGCGTCAGTGCCGGGGGGGCGGCCGGCCAGACCATTGGCTCTATCGTGGCCTGGGGAGACAACTACTACGACCAGCGCAACGTCCCCGCGCCCAACGGCGGCTTCGTGGCCATTGCGGGGGACTATGGGCACAGCCTGGGCCTGAAGGCCGACGGCTCCATCGTGGCCTGGGGATCAAACGGCTACGGCCAGTGCAACGTCCCCGCGCCCAACAGCGGCTTCGTGGCCGTCCCAGCGGGGGCACATATCACAGCCTGGGCCTGAAGGCCAATGGCTCCATCGTGGCCTGGGGAGACAACGACTACGGCCAGTGCAACGTTCCCGCGCCCAACAGCGGTTTCGTGGTCGTCGCGGCGGGATGGTTCCACAGCCTGGGCCTGAAGGCCGACGGCTCCATCGTGGCCTGGGGAGCCAACTGGTACGGCCAGTGCAACGTCCCCGCGCCCAACAGCGGCTTCGTGGCCGTCGCGGCGGGCGGGCATCACAACCTGGCCATCCGCGGCGACGGTGACGGCGATGGCGATGGTGTTCCGGACAGCCTGGATTTGTGTCTCAACACCATTCCCGGCTCGCCGGTGGACGCGGACGGCTGCCCCCCGATGATCCCGTTTGACTTCCTGCGAGATGGGGACGTGGACGCCAGGG